>Ga0209624_10000187_pt1 | contig 57148 bp, 40 predicted proteins | sample JacPinW_OM2H0_O1_FD_188565 | JGI IMG/M metagenome (GOLD analysis project Ga0209624, IMG submission 188565) | Forest soil microbial communities from Algoma, Ontario, Canada - Jack Pine, Ontario site 1_JW_OM2H0_O1 (SPAdes) (version 2) | ecosystem: Environmental > Terrestrial > Soil > Boreal... | reverse complement strand
CGGCGGCGGTGGATTCTCCTCGCAGTTTGCACTAGCGCAGCCGGTTGACAATTGCCCGGAACGCGACTAACGTTTCGGACGATCCCGCGTTCATTTGCGATTGCGGGACGTAATTCATGCGCCGAGTGCACGTTTACTCGAATAAGGGCCAGGAGGCTCTATGCGGCGAATGTTCCAGTGGTGCTCCACACTTCCTCTCCTCCTCCTCCTCATAACGGCAGCGATGTTTTCGCTCTCCCTCCAAGGTGCCTGGGCGCAGGCCACAACCGGTTCAGTCTACGGTCGCGTCACCGATGTTTCGCAAGCCGTAATCCCGGGTGCGGAAGTGACCGCTATCGGTGACCGCACCGGAGTCAGCTACCGGAGCAGCTCAGACGGTCTCGGTAACTTCACCATTCTTAACTTGCCGCCCGGGCCCTACACTGTCGAGGTCAAAAAAGAAGGGTTCGAAACCGCAAAGGCAACCAACGTGGTGCTTGAGATCGACCAGAAGCAGCTTCTGAATTTCGAATTGAAGGTCGGCGCCGCGTCAACCGAAGTGACGGTGACGACAGCGCCAACCATGCTACAAACGGAGTCTTCGGAAACCGGCGAGGTCATTGGTTCGCGTGACATTCTCGATCTGCCGTTGCTAGGACGCCATTTCTACGACCTTACAGAGCTGACCGCTGGCGTTGTCACGAACAATTCTACGAACACCTTCGGCTTTCAGGTGAATGGTCAGCGGGAATACGCCAACTCCATTCAGGTTGATGGCATCGAGTCCACCTCGAACCGTACCCAGGACCTAACTGTGGTGCCCAGCGTGGATGCGATCGAGGAGTTCAAAGTGGCCACGTCTTCGTTTTCCGCGGAATTTGGCAGATCGGCGGGGGCGGAAGTTTCGATTCAAACCAAAGGGGGATCGAATCAGTGGCACGGTGATTTGTATGAATTCTTTCGTCCGAACTTCACGACCGCCAGAAACTATGGGTTTCTCGGCATCAAGACGCCCCCGTCCGACTTAAAGCAGCACAACTATGGCGGCACGTTTGGCGGTCCCATCCGGCGAGACAAGACGTTCTTTTTCGTTTCCTACGAAGGGACTCATCAAAACTCGGCTAACGACGGCGTCTTTAACACATTGCCCATAAACCAGATCAAGGTTGATCCCGACGGTTCCGTGGATCTTTCGGGATTGATTGATCCGCTGGCGGGCACGCCTAACGTCCCGGCGGGCCAGATTGTCCCGATTTTCAACCCTCAAGTTTCATTCAGTTCATATGGCGGTGCTTCGCAGCAGTTTGCGGGAAATATTATCCCCGCCAGTCAGGTCAGCACGGCTGGCCTGAACACCGTTCTTGACTTTTTTGCCGCGCCGAATCGAGCCGGGGACCACAACGGATGGTTCAACAATTATCAGTACCACTACCCGACTACGTACCGGCAGAAGCAAGCGGACGCTCGACTGGACCACAATTTTTCCCAGAAGGATCGGCTTTCGGCAGTTTTCCACTACAACGACTCACAAATTCTTGATGAAAATATCTATTACGGACACACCGTCGTGCCGGGCGCCGACGACACGGATTTCGCCAACAAACAGAATTCGGGGGCTCAATCTTATATCGTGAGCGAGACCCATCTTTTCTCCAGCCGCTTCCTGAATGAGGCACGTTTCGGATACACGCGTTACTACATTAACCAGTACAGTCTTCTCGACGGCACCGATTACAGTACCAAATACGGCATGAACAACGTCGGCATCCCGGGATTCCCGGCCACCGATGCATATCCCTATATCCAGCTGTACTCAGGTTATTTCACGGGTGGGTCGAGCTATAAACCGCTGTTACTCCAGGATCATAACTGGCAGATCTCCGACAACTTCACCCTGAGCGGCGTTGGAAAGCATGAAATAAAATTCGGTGGCGATTTCAGGAGGTTGAATTCATTTCCGTTTTATACGGTCTTCCCAACTGGCTACCAATACTATGGAGCTTACTTCTCGCCTTCGACCAGCGATCCCACGTTTGGCTATTACAATCCCTACGCGTGGTTTCCAAATGGCGGGTCTGACATCTCGGATCTATTGACGGGGTTGCCATTTGTCACTTATATCGGTCTGCAACTAACGAACCCACATACCCAGAGCTGGGAGATGAGCTACTACGCGCAAGATACTCTTAAGTTAACTCCCCGCCTAACTCTGAATTATGGGCTCCGCTACGAATATCAGGCCCCTTATCTAGATGCAAATAACAACGCCTCAAACTACGATCCAGCAACTGACAGCTTCCTTTTGGCGGGGCGCGGTTCGAACTCTCGAGGTTTGATCAATCCACACCGGACGAACTTCGCTCCACGTCTTGGCTTCACCTTTCTGGTGCACCCCAAAACCGTGGTGCGTGCTGGAATTGGTTTGTTCTACTCGCCGGAAAATGACGGGCGCGAAGACATTCTCTCCCGAAATTATCCGTTCTCAAACCTGAGCCAATACGAAGATTACTACTATGACGGTCCATGCGCGGCTCCTCCGCAGCCTTACTGCGACGGTATATACAACTACCAGCTAGATACGGGTATACCGCGTAACACGTCACTCAATATTCCGCCGGGGGCGAGCAGCATTCCCTCCGCCTCGATTCCGTTCGGGCAAGGGCCCCTTTTGACCTCATACTACGTAAATCCCGATATGAAGACGGGGTACACGGCGAACTACAATTTATCTCTTCAGCAACAGCTGACCGCGGATTTTGCTCTCGACATTGCCTATGTAGGATCGCGAGGACGGCGACTTTCTTATGCAATTGGAGATTTCAATTTCAATCCTGTCGACGGGAAAGATGACCGTATCACGACGAACCTTGGGAAGATTGAAGCTCAGACCGACGCGGGTTTATCAAACTACAACTCGCTTCAGGTCAAGTTGACGAAGCGAGTTTCTCGTAATCTAAACTTTCTTGCTACCTATACTTGGTCCCACTCGATCGACAACGGGCCTTCGCCATTCGATCTCGGCCAAAACAGCGATTACCCACAAGATGCGTACAATCTGAAATCGGAAATTGCGTCTTCTGACACCGACGTCAGGAATAATTTCACCTTCAGTGGGCTTTATCGCTTGCCAATCGGGCGGGGGCAAGCACTATTCAGCCACTGGGGAAAAGTACAGGAATTCCTGCTGGGCGGCTGGCAACTCAACGGCCTTGTCCTGGCACATTCGGGTGAGCCGGTAAATGTCGTTCGAGGAGCAAGTCTCAGCACCTGTCCCGGAGTGCGGCCTGATTTGGTCGGCAATCCCAACGGCCCTCCGCCACCGCAGCTTTCTCCGGGAGCTCCTTCTTATGCCTTTAATATCGACGCCTTCAGCATCCCGATGAATCTCGCAAATACGTGCATTCCTGGTACTGCGGGTAGAAACCTCGTTCACGGTCTTTCCTTTAAGAACCTTGATGCTTCTATATTCAAAGAGTTCGGCATTGGCGAGAAATACAGACTGCAGACGCGCTTAGAGACGTTCAACACAACTAACACTCCGCACTTCGGCGCTCCGGATGGAGTCTTCACCGACGGTACCTTTGGGGAAATCAATACACTGTCGGGCATTATGCGCGAGGTGCAACTAGCCGCTAAGTTTATATTCTAGGAGAATGCGACATCCAGATCATGCAGCGTAGTCTCAAACGGCTGCTTTTGTTGGTCGTGGGCGCAGTCGTGCTTCTATTCAGTGCCGCCGCACTCTCTCAATCGCCATCGCCGTTTGCCCCCGACAAGATGGACACCGTGCTTTACGGCGTCGCCTACTATTCGGAATACATGCCTTCCGAGCGGCTCGAGAAAGACGTCCAACTTATGCTGCGGGCGGGCATCAATGTGGTTCGCATGGGGGAATCAAGCTGGGGGCTGTGGGAGCCGCAGGACGGACGTTTCGAGTATGCGTGGATGGATCGGGTAGTTGATCGCATGCAAAAGGCCGGCATTAAGGTCATCATGGGCACGCCGACTTACTCGGTTCCGGCGTGGATGTATAAAGAACATCCGGAGATCTTTATAACTCGATTTGGCGGACAGACGATCACTTATGGTATTCGCCAGAACACAGATCTGGCCAATCCTGTCTATCGTTCTTATTGCGAGCGAATCATCCGCAAACTTCTCGAACATTACAAAGACAATCCCACCATCATCGGCTGGCAGATCGATAACGAAACTTCGTCCGGCGGCGCCGCGAATCCGGACGTACAGGCTGGGTTTGTGCAATATCTTCAGCAGAAATTCAAGACGGTCGATGCGTTGAATAAAGTCTGGGGACTGAATTATTGGGGGCAGCGGCTGAACGATTGGACAGAGATTCCTCCGGAGGCAGGCATCATCAATCCGGGCTGGAAGCTCGAATGGCAACGCTATTCGCAATGGCTTACCACCGATTTTCTTTCCTGGCAGGCAGCTATAGTCAACCAATACAAGCGTCCGGACCAGTTCATCACACACGATCTCGCCGGACCGCCCAACCCCGTGGTCAATGAGCATGACATCAGCCGGTCGCTGGATATTGTCGCCGTCAATCCTTATCACGACACCCAGGAACAATTCGACGGGATTGGTTCGAGCATGCCAGGCGATTACACACGCTCACTGAAGCGGACTAACTACTTAGTTACGGAAACCAATGCACAGACCATAGGCTGGGACTCGAAGGAACAATTCCCGCCTTATGATGGGCAACTCCGCCTCGATGTTTATACTCATTTGTCGTCCGGAGCCAACATGGTCGAATACTGGCATTGGCATTCGATACACTATGGTCAGGAAACGTATTGGAAAGGCGTGCTCTCCCACGATTTGGAACCAAACCGCGCCTACCAAGAAGTGAGCCGTACAGCGCATGAGTTACAGCGGGTTGGTCCCCACATCGTTGACCTCAAGCGAACTAATAAGGTCGCGATCCTCTACAGCAACGACTCCTATTACGGCATCGAGTTTATGAAGTTTAGCGACCACGCGAATTACCGTTCGCTTATGCAGCAAATGTACAACACACTGTACTGGGAGAATATAGGAGTTGATTTCGTTTTTCCGGAAAGCACAAATCTTGCGAGTTATAAGATCGTGGTAGCTTCTCCGCTTTATGTTGCCAGCGACGAGCTCTTGAACAAGTTAGTGGACTATGTCCGCAATGGCGGCAATCTGGTTATGTGCTTCAAGAGCGGATTCACCGATCAATACGATTCGGTACGCTCCGGCATGGCTCCCGGGCCGCTTCAGGAAGCGGCAGGCTTTCATTATCAGGAGTTCTCCAATTTACGCTCTCCGTTGGCGCTCAGGGACGATCCTTTCCATGCAGGCTCCGAAAACAAAGTCTCGGAGTGGGCGGAGATGCTTATCCTCGATACGGCCAAGCCGCTCGCTTTCTATGATCACCCTTTCTTTGGAAAGTATCCAGCCATTACTAGAAACCGCTTTGGCAAAGGTACGCTGACTTATGAGGGAACAGTTCTTAGCGATAAGCTGCAAGAGAAGGTGTTGTTGGATGTACTGGAGATGGCGGAGCTTATCGGGTCAGATCAGCAACTTCCGGCAGCCGTACGCGTCAAGCACGGAGTAAACCGTGATGGTAAGACGATTCACTATTATTTCAATTACTCGAGCGAAACGCAGACATTCCCGTATTCGTATGGGGCCGGTTCCGATTTGCTGACACAAACTGCGGTTTCGCCCAGGCAGACAATTACGCTGAAACCCTGGGACCTTGTCGTGGTTGAAGAGAAATAAAATAGACTGGAATGCTCAGCATGAAGCATAAGCGTTCCTCGTTTTCTTCGGGACCGAAGATTCGGTTCCTCCCCCTGGTAGTGTTGTGCTGGTTCACGTCTTTTTCCTGGGCAGATCCTGTTCTTCCCCATCTGCTGGCCGACCACATGGTTCTGCAACAGGAGCGCCCGGTTCATATCTGGGGCAAAGCTGATCCGGGAGAAAAGATTGCGGTCACGCTGGCTGACAAGACGACTTCTGCGCTGACGGATGCTGGCGGGAGCTGGAGCGTCCTTCTTCCCGCTATGCGCGCGGGGGGACCATTCACTGTGGTGGTTAATGGCAATAAAACCGTCCTCCTCAAAGATGTGATGATCGGGGAGGTCTGGGTCGCGTCCGGGCAATCGAATATGACGTTTGCCTTGAGCGATTCAGTGGGCGCGGCCGAAGAGATACCCAAAGCGGATTACCCACAGATCCGCCTGTTCACGGTGCCTAAGAAGATTGCGCTGGAGGCGCAATCGGACACTCTTAGCGCCGTCTGGGAGATCTGCTCTCCGGAAACCGCAAAGAAATTTTCCGCAGTGGCATATTACTTCGCGCGAGATCTGCACCGCAAACTCAACGTGCCGATCGGGATTATTGAGAGTGCATGGCCAGGAACGACCATCGAAGAGTGGATCGACGCCAAAACTCTGCGGCAAACGCCAGTTCTCAAGGCGTTTGCCGAGCAATGGGGTGGGAGCGGTTCCGCTTCGATAACGGAGGCGCCCGGAGTCGGACGTACGGCTTTCCATCTGCAGTTCGATGATTTCGAATTGATCCGCGATCCATCCAGCCCGGGCGCCATGTTCAGCAACTTTGATGACGGCGCTTCGCGAAATACTATGGGCGGCGAATGGTCCTACGGCTGGCAGGATGCACCAGAGACTTCCTTTGACCTCGCCGCTCCGGGACGTGGCGGAGCAGGCTTTGCCGCTACAGTTGCGGGGACGGTGGACGCGTCGGATGATTCGCGACTGACCGCACACTTCACATTGGACAACTCTGCCGCAGACCTGAGTTCTTACGCAGGAATCCGTTTCTGGGTGCGAGGAGAGGGTTCGTTTCGCGTACTGACGTTGCAGCCAGCGATCACTGATTGGGACGACTACGGCACGCCCTTACTACAGGCGTCTTCTGACTGGAAACCGATTGTCATACTATTCCGCGACCTTCACCAGGAGGGCTGGGGCATAACCAAGGATTTTACTCCTCGGTCGCTCATCGGTTTTGCCCTAGAGATGTTTCCAGCGACCGGCTATCCGCCTCGTCCTCCGGCAACCCTCTATGGCGGCATGATCGCTCCTCTAGCGTCTTACTCGATGCGCGGTGTGATCTGGTATCAGGGCGAGAGCAATGCCCTAAAAGCTTATACGTATCGACAATTATTGCCTGCACTAATTCAGAGTTGGCGGGCATCGTGGAATGAAGGAGACCTCCCCTTTCTCATCGTGCAATTACCGAATCACGGTGCGATCCCTGAAGAGCCCTCGGAATCCGCCTGGGCCGAGTTGCGGGAGGCGCAGTTCCTAACAACGAAACAGGTCTCGAATACCGGAATCGCCGTGACGATCGACTTAGGTGACCCGAACGACGTTCACCCACATCGCAAAGCAGAAGTTGGGGAGCGCCTGGCGCTGTTGGCTTTGGGTATTGCCTACAAGAAATCAATTGTGTACTCCGGGCCGCTTTACCAATCGATGACCGTTGAAGGAAACAAAATCAAGATTCGATTTGCAAATACGAGTAGCGCCCTGGAAGCACGCGGTGGAGGCCCCTTGACCGGCTTCGCAATCGCCGGCGCAAATCGGCAATTCCACTGGGCAGAGGCGACCATCGATGGAGACTCGGTGGTGGTATCGAGTCCCGAGGTGGCGGCACCAGTAGCAGTCCGCTACGCCTGGGGTGACAGCCCGCATTGCAATCTCTTTAATAAGGATGGATTGCCAGCGTCTCCATTTCGGACGGATAACTGGCCCGGCATCACGGTCAACCAAATCGATGCCGAATCTTATCCTGCAAAATAACGCGACGTGCTTTAGTCTTTACTGCCTCTCTCTACGATTGCCTGCTGCGCTGTCGGTTGGTCGCAAAACGTGGTAAAACCAAGCCAGCGGGCCGGAGTGCAAAGCCGAATGGGCAGGAAACAGATTGCAGCGGAGACAAAGGAGTAGCCATGACTGAAACGAATATTCTTACCGATCTCACATCGGACGATACAACCACCACCGGCACGAATCGCGGCGCAGGGGCAATCTCCGCGAATATGGCTTCGACGCGAATTCTTGCGAACTACGTGGGCGGCCGCTGGGTCCGAGCGCAGACCGCCGGTGCTGTCGATATCACCAATCCGTCTAGCGGGGCGGTCTTGGCGCGTGTCCCATTGTCTGGATCTGCCGACGTGGAAGCGGCGGTTGCCGCCGCCAGCGCAGCGCTGCCTGACTGGCGCAACCGGGCCGTCGGTGAGCGTACGGAATTTATTTACGCTTTGCGCGAGAAATTCCGGCAGCGGATTGACGATCTTGCCGCTTCCATCACGCGCGAAGGGGGCAAGGTTCTTTCTGACGCGCGTGCCGAGGTTTCACGGACGATCGAAGTGCTCGAAGTGGCTTGCTCCGCACCCATGACCATGCAGGGGCGCATTCTCGAAGGCGTGGCTCGCGGCATCAATACTGAAACCATTCGCCAAGCTGTTGGTGTGTGCGCCGCCATCACTCCATTCAATTTTCCGGCCATGGTGCCGATGTGGTTTCTGCCTTTCGCGATTGTTTACGGGAACACATTTGTGCTGAAACCATCGGAGCAGGTTCCTCTTACCGCCGAACTGATGTTTCATATCTTCGAAGAAATCGGCCTGCCCAATGGCGTCGTGAACATGGTGCATGGCGCGCACGATGCGGTCAATGCGATTCTCGATAGCCCTGGAATTCGCGCCGTTTCCTTCGTCGGCTCAGTCAATACAGCGAAATATGTTTATCGGCGCGCTGCAGAGAAAGGAAAACGCGTGCAGGCGCTGGGCGGGGCGAAAAACTATATGGTCGTCATGCCCGATGCCGTCGTCGATAAGACCGTGTCGAATGTTCTCGGCAGCGCCTTTGGCGCCTCCGGTCAGCGCTGCATGGCGGGATCGGTGCTGGTAACAGTCGGCTCCGCGAAAACCGCCATCATGGGCCCGCTCAAAGAGGCCGCGCAGAAGCTGGTTGCAGGCGACGGCATGGATGCGAAAGCTAGCCTCGGCCCGGTGATTTCGAGCGCCGCCTGCGAGCGCATTCACGACGCCATCGATACTGGACTGAAGGAAGGAGCAGAGCTGCTAGTGGATGGCCGACGTCCCAAAGGGGTTCCAACCGGAGGAAATTTTGTTGGTCCGACGATTTTGAACAACGTCACGCCCGAGATGCGCGCCGCCCGCGATGAAATTTTCGGCCCGGTGCTCTCCGTGATGCACGTCGACACTCTCGAGCAGGCGATTGCGCTGGTGAATAGCGATCCGCGCGGCAACGGCACTTCGATCTTCACCGAAAACGGCGCGGCCGTGCGCGAATACAGCCGGCGCATCGAAGTCGGCATGGTTGGGGTAAATATCGGCGTGGCCGCATCGCCCGCTTATTTTCCTTTCTCTGGGTGGAAGGATTCGTTCTTTGGCGACCTGCACGTGCATGGCTGGGACGCTGTGGAGTTCTTCACGCGCAAAAAGACGGTGACGTCGCGATATTTCTCAGCCGGGGAAACCGGGAAATTTTTTGTGGAGCAAGGCGACAAACACTAGTTGGGCGGCCCTAAATTCGCTACCTCGCGCAAGTGCATAGGAACTTCGCTTCGCTCAGGATGACAATGAGGAATGGGTTCGCTTCAGTTAGGGCTGCGTATACAGCGCCCGCTTCAAAAATTCTCCTGCACCCGCCCGTCCCAGAAATCTTTCCCCTTCCACCACCACGCGCCCGCGCGACAGCACGGTGTCAGGCATGCCCGTCACTTCGATTCCCTCAAACATCGAATAGTCGACGCGCATGTGGTGCGTCTTCGCACTGATCATGTGCTTGCGCTCGGGATCGAAAATCACAAGATCCGCATCACTACCCACCGCGATCGTACCCTTCCGCGGATACAGTCCAAAAAGTTTGGCCGGAGTGGTCGAAACTAGCTCCACAAAGCGGTTCACGCTAAACCGTCCTCCTGCAACGCCTCCCGAATAAATCAGGCTCATGCGGTGCTCGACTCCCGGACCGCCATTCGGAATCTTGGTGAAGTCGTCGCGGCCCAATTCTTTTTGCTCTTTGAAACAGAAGGGGCAGTGATCGGTCGAAACCACCTGCAGATGATCACGCTTTAGTCCATTCCACAATTTTTCCTGATGCCACTTTTCGCGCAGCGGCGGAGTGAAAACATATTTCGCCCCTTCAAATCCCGGCGCATCCATATTTTCAAGCGATAAATAAAGATACTGTGGGCAGGTTTCCGCATACACCGGAAGCCCCCGATCGCGCGCCTCGCGAACTTTTTCCAGCGCCTCATTGCAGCTCAAATGGACGATGTAGATTGGTGCTCCCGCCATTTCCGCGAGCGCAATCGCGCGCGAAACAGCTTCCGCCTCCGCCGTAGTCGGCCGCGTCAACGCATGATACTTCGGAGCCTTCTTCCCCTCCGCCAGCGCCTGCTGCACGATCACGTCAATCGCACCGCCATTTTCCGCGTGCATGCAGACCAGTCCGCCGTTCTTAGAAGTCGTGCGCAGAGTCTTAAAAATGCTGGCGTCGTCGAGCATGAAGACGCCGGGATACGCCATGAACAATTTGAAGCTCGTAACCCCTTCGCGCACGAGCGAATTCATCTCGTCGAGTTGCGCCCCGCCCAGATCGGTGATGATACAGTGAAACGCATAATCGCAAACCGCTTTGCCGGAGGCTTTTTGCATCCAGGTATCGAATGCCGTGCGCAGCGTCTGGCCTTTGTATTGGATAGCGAAGTCAATCAGCGTTGTCGTCCCGCCGAACGCCGCCGCGCGTGTGCCCGTCTCGAAATCATCAGCACTCGTCGTCCCTCCGAAGGGCATGTCGAGGTGAGTATGCACATCGATTCCGCCGGGGAGAATATATTTACCCGCTGCGTCGATAATGTGGCCAGCGTTCTCTCGCGGCAGGCTCTGACCGACGGCGGAAACCTTTCCATCATTGATGGCGACATCGCTGGTATAGGTATCGGAGGCGGTGGCGACGCGACCGTTCACGATGAGGGTGTCAAAACCCATGGTTATCGACTCTCCTTTGGCGGCGAAGTAGAGATTTTATGCTAAACTCCCGAAACTAAGTAGCTGCCATCAGCGAGGGCTTTCACCGCAGAAACGCAGAGTGCGCCGAGAGAATTCTACTTTTGCATTTAGCGGCAAAATCCCGGAATTTTCGCCTAACCCTGGTTAGGGCGGCGGTTTCTCGGGCTCATTTCTCAAGGGCTTCTCTCCGCGACCTCGGCGCCTCGGCGGTTAAATGTTTTTCGCTACGCCGCTTTGTTGAACCGGAGGAGACACCATGCGTTTCGGCATCACCATTAAGCCTGACATGACCGTGGAGCGGATAGTCGCGCTCACGCGCCAGGCGGAAGCGTCCGGCTTCGAGTATGGATGGATTTTCGATTCGCATGTCCTCTGGCTGGAACCTTATCCCACGCTCACGCTGATGGCGACGAACACCAAGCACATGCGCCTGGGCACCTGCGTCACGAATCCGGCGACGCGCGACATCACGGTTACGTCGAGCCTATTCGCAACTCTGAATTTGATTTCCGGCGGACGCATGCAACTGGGCATTGGACGCGGCGACAGTTCCCGGCGAGTGCTGGGAAAAAAACCAGTCACGTCGGCGCAGTTAGAGGAAGCAGTAAAGGCTTTTCGCGATCTCACAGGCGGAAAAGAAACCGAATACGAAGGCTTGACCGCGCGCCTTACCTGGGCAACGGGTGGAGTTCCGCCAGTGTGGGTTGCGGGATATGGACCCAAGGTGCTCGAACTAGCGGGGCGAATCGCCGACGGCGTTATCCTACAGTTCGCCGACCCGGACCTGATCGCATGGTGCGTCAGCTTCGTCAACAAGGGCGCCGAGGCTGTCGGCAGAGATCCGCGCAAAATCGAAATCATGTCGGCCGCACCGGTTTGGGTCTCCGACGACGTGAAGGTCGGCCGCGAGCGAGTGCGCTGGTTCCCTGCCCTCGTTTCCAATCACGTCGTCGATCTGGTTTCGCGTTACAAGCCGGAAGAACTTCCGCCCGCCCTCACTTCTTATATACGCGATCGCGGACAATACGATTACCTGCACCACTGCGAGGTCGATAGCAGCAACCGAAACTTCGTTTCGGATGAAGTGACTGACCGGTTCTGCCTGCTCGGTCCCGCCGAGGCCCACGTGGAAAAGATTCGAGCCCTCGCGCGCGCCGGAGTAACGCAGTTCAATATTTATCTGATGTGTGGCGACGAGGAGGACACGCTCGACGCCTACAAGAAGCACGTCTTGCCGGCCTTTCGTCCAGACTAAGGCACGCCAATCCGCCGAGCGCTATTGCGATAGGCAGCTATTGCCGAGGCGATGCACATCGTCGATAACACTCGCAATCCGCAGCGTCGCAAACTGCGCGCCATGATCGTCGCTCGCACGCAAGCTCTGTTTCGCGGTGTGCCTGGCCGTCTTGGCCGGCTGAATCAGTTTGCCCTTCACCTCGAGTGTGTGCCCAACTTCGCCGCTGAGCTGATCTCCCACACCGTCAAGACGATAACTGGCTCCGTAATTGTCAGTAATCGTGTAGTTCTGCTGCGAGCGCTGGATACAACCCAGCACCGTGGTGGTATCGTCGGCATCTTTCGCACCTTGTCGAGCCAGAGCGGAGCCGAGCAAGATCATCAGACATGCGCCGATTAGCATCAGGTTCTTAATATGGCACCTCGCACGACTAAGATGCCGGGACCAGCCCTAAATGTTTGCAGGGTGGAAATTATCTGGAGAACCACGTACTGCCGGTTGGAGTTTGCTGTAGATTTGTGTCGTAACCTTCGTCACTGGGGATTCCTAACATGGCGCTCGACGTGATTCCCTCGGCAGCTCGTGTTCGCGGTGCGAAGCTGGTTGCCGGCGCGGCCGCTATTTACGGCGCTCTCTGGCTGCTCGGTTTTCAGAGATTTTTTCTGAACGATGCTGAGGGATTAGCCGCCCTTCTGCAGATCATAGGCACGCTCTATAGCGTTGTGTACGCCTTCGCTACCTATGTGATCTGGGGACAGTTCACCTCCGTAGAAAATGAGATACGAAAAGAGTCGGGAGCTCTTAAGGACTTGCTGCTTTTCAGTAACCAGATGAAAGAAGCAACTCGCGAGCCCATGGTGCGCGCTATAAGGATTTATGCGCGGGCAGTGGTAGAAACGGAATGGAGGGCGCTCTCTAACAATGAGGCAACCGAGAAGACTGACCGGCTTTTTCACGAAGTAATCTCCACCGTAACGAACATAAAGCCGGAAAACGACACGCAACGCATGCTATATGAGCGGCTTCTCGACATTGCCAATCAGGCCAGCGCACATCGGGACGAAAGATTATCTCTCAGCGCAAAAAGAATGCCGCAAACTCTTTTTTTATTTGTGACGTTGACCGCGTCAACCATTCTATTTCTGCTTTTCTTTTATCCGTTTCGAAATATAGCGCTTGGAACTGTTTCGGTCGCAATAACGACCATGCTGTTATTCTTCGCGCACTTTGTGCTTACCGACTTGGACAATCCCTTTGAGGGAACATGGAACGTCGGTTCCGAGCCATTCAGCGAATTGGTGACGGGGTTCCGGTAAGTCACGATGACGACTTCTTTGAAGCATGGCCGCTTCACCGGAAACCCATTGGCCCGTCTACATTCATACTTTGTTTGCGGACGAATTGTCGATTCACAGCGGCTGGCATACTCATTGCGGCGAACCTGGTGCAGATGCGATGTTTTTTGGGCATAGAGCAGAGGTGCAATTTGAGAGATGACTGGGTGGCATTTGTAGTGCTGGTGGTCGGTTCGGTTCTTGCGCGGCCCTCGGGCTCCCAAGCGCAGTGGAAGACACATTGGACCTACGAAGGGGCGACCGGAGCCGAACATTGGGGTGACCTCGACCCGGAGTATGCTCCCTGCAAGATCGGCAAGGAACAGTCTCCGATCGACATTCGCAATGCGGAGAAAGCTGAACTTCCCACCCTACGATTTGAATACCAAGGCGGTCCACTCAAATATCTAATTAACAATGGTTACACGATCCGAGTGAACTACCGCGACGGTCCGGGAAGCGGGAACTTTCTGATTGTCGGAGATAAGCGGTACCAACTCACGCAATTCCACTTTCATCGTCCCAGCGAAGAGCACATTCACGGTAAGCCCTACGATATGGAAGTCCACTTGATGCACACATCAAGCGACGGCAAGGTTGCTGGAGTCACAGTTTTTCTGCAGGCAGGCAGCGTGAACGACACCATTCAGCAGATCTGGGATCACATGCCAAAGATGGAGGGGAAAGAAGAAGAGATCGCCGGAGTTGAGGTTAATCCCGCTGGGCTGCTGCCCCACAGCTTCGCGTACTACACGTACAGAGGCTCGCTGACGGCTCCGCCTTGCAGCGAGGATGTCACATGGTTCGTGCTGAAGACCCCTGTGGAGATCTCGCCCGAGGAGATCAACGCTTTCGCCAAGCTTTATCCGCACGATGTCCGGCCCATACAGCCTCTTAACGGACGCGTCGTGAAGGAGAGTCACTAGCGCGCTCCCGGTCAGCCTGTAAGGTCATCAGCGCGTAATAAGCGACAAACGAAACTGCAAATCCGACAAACCACGAATAGCTATACAAAACGCGCAGCCCCGGAACCACCAATCCCACCAGCGCGGTAGCGGCTCCCAAAGCCAGCGCCAGCACTGCCAGCCAGTTGAAGCCGTTTGAATATTCGTAGATGCCGCCGCGCAGATAGAGATCATTGACCACGAGCACGCGCCTGCGGATTACGAAGTAATCGCAGATCATGATGCCCGCGACGGGGCCGAGAAAGGCCGCATAGCCGCCCAGCCATCCGAAAATAAATGTGCCGTAGTCAGACAACAGCTTCCACGGCATGAGCGCGATTCCCATAAAACAGGTGATCACGCCGCCGGTACGAAAATTAATTTTGCGCGGCCAAAGATTGGAAAAATCGTTGGCTGGCGAAACGACATTCGCGCCAATATTCACATTCAAAGTGGCCAGTAAAATCGCGAGCAGCGAAATCACTACAGCCACCGGCGAATGAAAGCGGCTGAGCAGTTGCACCGGATCCCAGATCGCCGTGCCATAAATCACCACTGTCGCCGACGTCACCAGGATTCCAATCAGCGAATAAAGCGTCATGGTTGTCGGCAGGCCGAGCGCCTGGCCGATTACCTGCTGGCGCTGGCTGCGGGCAAAGCGCGTGAAGTCCGGAATGTTCAGCGACACAGTCGCCCAAAAACCGACCGTCCCATTGAGCGCGGGGATGAGAAATTTCAGAAAATCAGAAAAGCGGACAAAGCGGGACGGCGCTGACAGCATAGGCCCAAATCCGCCCGCCGATTTATAGGCCCACGCCAGCAACAACAAGCCGACTGCAAGCAAAACCGGCGCACTGATTCCCTGTAGAAAACGGATATAGTCGATGCCTTTGAGAACGACGGCGAGATTGATCAGCCAGAAGGCAAGGAAGCAGATCGCAGGTCCGTGCGCCACTTTCCCCCAGCTTGGCGCCAGAGTTGTGATCAGTGTGTTTATCGCTTCGCCGCCGATCCACGTTTGGATGCCAAACCACCCGCAGGCAACCAGCGCACGCAAGACCGCGGCGACATTCGCCCCGAGCACGCCGAACGACGCCCGCGCGAGCACTGGAAACGGAATCCCGTAGCGCGCTCCCGGATGTGAATTCAACAGCATCGGAATGAGCACGATTGTGTTGCCGAGAAACACGGTGGCGACCGCCTGGCGCCAGTTCATTCCGCCCTGGATGAGGCTGGCCGCCAACATGTAGGTGAGGATATTGACGGACATCGATACCCACAGCGCGGCAAAACTGTAGGTACCCCAGGTACGCCGCTCGCTGTTCGCGGGTGCCAGATCGGCGTTGTAGAGCGGACTGGATTCGATTCGTGAAGATATGGACATGGAAGCTATTGAGCTTTCAACCGCCGCCCGACGTCAGCCCCTCAGCTGTCAGTTATCAGCTTTCAGCGAAAGCCGGTTGACATGCTGAGCAAGCGAACGTTCTGGGTGCTGTCAAAATGCAGAGGTCCTTCGCTCCGCTGGGGATGACAAAAAAATGAGACGCCAATTTCTCGTTTAGTCCCCTGCGGCTGTTTGGCCCGTCTGCGTCGTCAGCGCGCCATAAGTCTCCGGACGCCGGTCGCGATAGAACTGCCACACCCGTCTCACTTCCTCGATCATCTCGAGATCGAGATCGGCGACCAGCACTTCATTTTTGTTGCGGCTGGCCTGCGCGATAATCTTTCCGCGGGGATTGCAGAAATAACTCTTGCCGTAAAACTCGCCGATGTTCCACGGCTTTTCCCGGCCCACGCGATTGATCGCGCCCACGAAATATCCGTTCGCCGCGGCATGGGCGGGCTGCTCCAGTTCCCACAAATATTCCGAAAGCCCGGCCACCGTCGCCGAAGGATTAAAAACAATCTCAGCGCCATTCAGTCCGAGGACGCGCGCGCCCTCGGGAAAATGCCGGTCATAGCAGATGTAAACACCGACCCGCGCATACTTCGTTTCAAACACCGGATAGCCCAGATCGCCCGGCGTGAAATAAAACTTCTCCCAGAATCCGGGATGCACGTGCGGGATATGATGTTTGCGATACTTGCCCAGATACTTGCCGTCGGCGTCGATAACGGCGGCGGTGTTGAAATAGAGGCCGGGCATCTGCTCCTCGTATACGGGCACCACAATCACCATGCCGTGTTTGGCCGCGATCTTCTGCATCAGTTGCGTGGTTGGGCCATCGGGAATGCGCTCGGTCAGGTCGTACCAGCGAATGTCCTGCTCGGCGCAGAAATAAGGACCGTAGAAAAGTTCCTGGAGACAGAGTATTTTGACTTTCTTTTTCGCCGCCTGATCGATCAGCTTGAGGTGCTTATCGATCATCGCTTTCTTTATTTCTGGCAGCGAACGGCTGTTGCCCAGCGCATTGCTTGCCTGAATGAGACCGCAGCGAACAGTTCGGGACATGTGACGTACCTCCGAGAGAGGCCAATATATCAGACGACGAACGCGGAGCAAGCCGGTCGCAGCGTCGCCGAAGCGTCAACTACGGACGTGCCTCTTCATTTCCTGAGTGCTGCAGCGTTACCGCAGCGCCGCGAACAGCGCTTCCTTCCATCGCAGGTTATCAAGCTCCCAGCAAACTTTTGCCTTGCACTTCTTCGCCAGCACCTGCGCCCACACCGCTTGATTCCGCTCATCATCAGCCACGTTCAGCCGGTCGACCACCGTCATCCCTCGTGTCAGTTCGCTTCGCGTCTCAACATCGACGTAATGCTCGCTCCAATCCGTTCCTATCGTCGGATCCAGGGCCATCGACATGGCCACTGGATCCGGGAGGCAAATACCATCCTCGCCCGTCTGCACCTTATAGGCCTGCCGCGCGTGGCTGTTGCATTCGACGGCAAAGTTCGCCAGTGCGGTATTGAATCCGAGAATGTGCGCGACATCATGCTCGTGGATTACCGCGTCACCGCGCGACAGCTGCCAGCCCACAAGCTCAATGGGCAGCTCGCTAAGCATGACCATTCGCGCGGCTTCAGGGTCGACCCAGATGTTGTACTCCGCCGCCGGAGTTACGTTGCCCTCGCAACACGGCGCTCCGCCCATGACCACGCAGCGGGAGACTTGCGCGGCGATCTCCGGCTTTTTCGCCAGCGCCATTGCTATATTGGTCAGTGGCCCCAGCGTGACGAGGACGATTCCGGGAGTCGCTTCGATCGTCGCAATGATGGCATCCACTGCATGGCCGGCTGCCGCCGGCTGACGAGGGGCGGGATAGTCGTGATCTCCCAGGCCATCGCGGCCATGAAACCACGTCGCATTCTGATAAGTACGCAGCAACGGTTTATCGGCGCCGACGTAAACCGGCACGTTCGCGTCGCAGAGCGCAACCGTATAGAGAGCGTTCCGCGTCGCCTGCATCACCGGCACATTTCCGGCAACCGTTGTTATCGCAACCACGCGCACGTCGGGCGAGCGCAGCGCCATGATGAGGGCGACCGCATCATCCGACGCCGTATCGGTATCGATCAGAAAGGTTCGCGGCACGGGGGTAGGATAACAAAGAGGCGGGTGAAGCGCGGATCGAACGCCGTACGCCATCCCCGTCGGACCGGGACGCTCGGCGCTCAACCCTCAAAACTGGCACGCGATCAAACCTCTAATGGGTGAAAGCGATATTCAACCCCGTCGAAAGCTGCATGTCGTTCCTTTCGATTCGGGGCAGCGCTGCCGGAGGATTCGTATCAAACACGTCGCCAAACGAATTCTGCCAGCCCAGCCACTTGCTAAGTTTGGTCACGGTTCCGAGGGCGAAAGTGCCGCGATACTGGCCCGTCTTGCTGAGGTCGGGATACAGAAGGAAGCTCTGCGTTATCACCGTGCCTTTCCCTACCTTATGCATGAATGTATCTCCAACCGTCAAGGCCGCCAGGCTATTGCTATAGGAGTAGGTGGCCGGTGGAGGAGTTGGACTGGGCACATCGGCGAAGCTTTCGTGGGTGTAGTTCAATCCGGCCAGAAAATCGAGAGTGGTGACGGCATTCTTAACCAGGTGCACTCCGCCGCCGCCCCCTAGAATCGAGCGCAGGTCCAAGTCTTGCAGCGAGTTGGCAAAAAAATCGCCACTCACGTACCAGAACGTGCGCGGCGAAAGGTCTCGATTGTAGACGGCTCCGCCACCGGTAGAGTTTGCCGTGGTCTGCGGCGCGGTCTGCGGCGCCGCGACCTTGTCATTCACCGCGTAGATCGAGTTGGCGTACAAAGTCAGCTTGTCGTGAAACCCGGTTCGCACCGCGTTAAAAGCCAGATTCAAATTTTTGGTTTCGCTGTTACCGGTTGTCACGGCAAAGCCCAGATTTAGCCCGCCCTTCCAACCTTCGAGTATCCCCGGGTGCAGGCTCTTCTCATAAGCCACCTCTTCGCCTGGACTGCGCAGCGTCGTGACCGAAGCCATCGGAATTTCTACGGTGCCGCCAGCCTTGGTCGCAACCATGAGGTCTGCGCCGCTGGTGGTCACCGGTCCGACCACCGTCTTACTGCCCTGCATTACCGTCAAGTCTCCTGCCGACGTAATACTTTGAATGGCGTCAAACTTCACCGTTACATCGCCGGCGTAGTCGGTCTTGATCACCAGTTGCTTGCCGTCGGATTTAGTAATCGAGCCAGTCAACCGATCGCCATTCTTCAGCGCAACCTGATCGGCAAACGCGGGAATCGTCAAGAACAGAAGAATGACTGCCACAGATTTCAAATGCACAGGAACCTCCGCAGTAATTATTAAGTAAGTGATTAACAATAGAAGTGAATTCCGTCCCGAAGGTTGCAGGAACGATGGCAATCCCCCCAACTTCCACCAGCACAATTCAGCTTTCTTGAAATTTGACGGGGCCCGCGGGAACAATCGCGCTTCAACTCAAGCTTTATTTTCAGGGTTGTTTTCTGGCGTTACCGTTGGCTTGATATCGGGCCTGGCGTCGGGTTTGACGTCCGTCTTGGCTTCAACCTTGGCATCGTTACTATGATCTTTCATGCCTTCTTTAAGTGCGCGGATGCCCTCGCCCAGCCCTTTGCCGAGCTCTGGCAATTTCCTGGGGCCAAACACCAGCAGCGCGATAAAGAAGATGACCAGCAGGTGCATGGGTTGGAACAGACCTTCAAACATAGGGGCCTCCGGTTAAACGGTAGTGTACCGCAACCCGTCCCCAGCAGTCTTGCCGACTCGAGCGGCGGCTCGAGTCCCCCGTTTGGACTATCTCCCTCAAGATTACCTCCGTGACCTATCGGCAACCCCTGTGGCGGGCTATTTTGGCAAAGGGCGAGGCTCGCGCGCCATCACCGCCAAAAAAGTCGGAGGATTTGTGAAACGCTGTGTCTGGGGAGGGGTTTTACTTTTGTTGGCGGCAGGTTATGCGCGTGCTGAACAAGTCGCGTCGCCCGCTTGCGACGACATTTTCTGGTGGCTGGCGGGAGGCACATCCAGCGCGCGGATCGAACGCCTGGCCCAAACGCCGGACGCAGCCCAAAAGCTTTCCTGCCGTGCCACTATCCAATGTGCCCGCGCCTTACAGAAGGCCGGAGCCGACGCAGGATTGATTGAGAATCTCGGTCGTCGCTCCGCTGCTCGAAGCTCGGCCCGCAATGCGGCTGCCGGTGCGCCTTGCTCCTGCGACAGCCGAGCGGCGCAGATCGCCGCTTTGGTTCACGACAAGAACTTCAATGCCGCTGAGAGGCAGCTTAGTAACCTGTTGCGCGATCAACCAGGAACGGGGCAAGCCTCGCCGCAGAACGCTATACAGATTAATGGTTCGCAAACTTTCGCGCTGTTGCATTTTGTTCTCGGAACCGTCCTCCGCCGGCAAGACCGCTTCGACGAAGCGCTCGATGAATTCACGGAATCCTCACGCCTGATGCCCGGTTTCCCGGAGACGCACAACCAGCTCTCTTATCTGTTTTATCGGACAGAAGATTCCGACAGTGCTCTCTCCGAGGCCCGCACCGCCCTCAGCATGGATCCCGCGAACGCCGAGGCTCACCGCTACCTCGGACTCGCGCTCTACGCAGGCGGCCAATATGACGCCGCCCTGCATTCGTTCGACGAATCGATTAAACGCGAACCCGCCGCCTCCGTCGCAAACGCCGACGTCTACCTCGACATGGGCATCACTTACCGCGATGCAGGAGACCTACGCCGCGCCGCCATCGCGTATCGCCACGCACTCAGCCTGCGTCCCGACTTCTGGGAGGCGCACAGCAATCTTGGAGTCGTCCTCCACGATCAAAACAAGTTCGATGAGGCGATTGCCGAATATCGCATAGCCAAGCGCCTTAACCCTGACGAAGCCAGCGTCCGCAATAATCTGGGCAACACCCTTTGCGACAAAGAAGACTTCAATAGCGCGATTGCGGAATTCACGGACCTCTATCAGCAAAATCCGGAATGGGAGGGCGGCCACAACTGCCTCGCCCGCGCCTACATGTCGAAGCGCGACTACCCGTCGGCGATTCGCGAATTGAAGGCCGCCATCGTCGTCAACCCTGCGGGCGCAGCCGAGCATCGCGTATTGGGCCAGGCCCTGCTGCTTTCGGGCAGAGATCAGGAAGCGGTCGAGGTGCTGCGCGAAGCAATTGCGCTCAATCCTGAATCCGGCCTGGGCCATCATTTTCTCGGCACTGCGCTTGTGAACACTCAACAACTCGCGGAAGCGGAAAAAGAGTTTCGGGAGGCCCTGCGGCTCGAGCCAAGCGCCCAGAATCACTATTCTCTCGCCGCCTGCCTGATGGCTCTTAATCACAATGAAGAGGCCCTCGGTGAACTCGAAATCGCCTCCCGCATGGATCCCAGCGAGAATCTATACCGAGCGCGGATGCAGGAACTCGTCCGGCTCATCACCTCATCCAACTAACCCGCGACCTAGCGTGCGGAGCAAAATTCGCGAAGTAACCTAGATGACATGAATCGGGTGACATGAATCGGGACGACATGAACCATAGGACATACTCCGCATTGCACCGGCGTGCATCGCCTTCGGAGATCAACGACCTTAAACTATAAGAGTCAAAGATGGCTCTGGACGGGGCCCGCGGCCGGATAATCCGGAGAGAGCCCAGTTCGGGGATAGGGAAGGCCCATGGAAACTAGCGCTGCCCAACTAGCCCGGCAAAAATCCGTCAACCCCGCTGCACTCTCGACTCCGGACCGTCCTATGCCGCCATCGGCCCCGCACGCGACCCCGGCGCCAGAAAAAAGGGCGATTGGCTACGGACTGCCTTGTTCGCGCTGCCACGCCTACTATACCGCCGACCTGCCCGCCTGTCCGATTTGCAAGTCGCCCGATCGCGTCTCACCGACGGCACCCGTGGCGCATATCACTGTCGCACCCCCCGCCGTGCAGGCCGCGTCGCCGCTTCCGGCTATTGCACCCATCGACGATGACCGCGAGCGCTTTCTGAAAGAACTCAAATCCCAGGCCTTCGCCTCGCATACCCAGATCAATGCCGCCGCCACTTTCCGCTGCGTCCTCGAGCACCAGCACAGCGGAGCCACCGAACCTGCCGCCGTCTGCCACAGTTGCTACGGCGAGGTCCGCCAGCAGGCTGACCTCATGGAAGCCGCTCTCCACATAGATACAAAAGAAGCCGCGAAGATTGTCTATGAGGCGGTGTGGGCCGACACCTCCGATCCCAATCGAACCTACCTGAACGCCGCCACTGCCCTGTTGACCGAATTGCGCAAACGCGCCGGCATAGGGTTGTTGCTGGGCGCACATCAACCCCTGGCTCACTAATAGAAATCCGCTCTTCGATCGACAGATTCGGAATGCCTGAAGACTGGCGTTTGATCTTCGATCGCCCGATGACCCGGCTGCCCTGTGTTGCAACTTTCCCCGCCGTCCTTCATCTTATTGGTGGAGACACAACATGACGGGAAAACTTACAGACAAACCGACCGACCATGACAAGATCAGCAAGACCGACGCCGAGTGGCGCCAGCAGCTCACGCCGGAACAATATCAGGTAGCCCGCGCCTGCGGCACTGAGCGCGCCTTCACCGGCCAATACTGGAACAAACACGACGACGGCACCTATCACTGCGTTTGCTGTGGGGCCCTGCTGTTTGGCTCGGATACAAAATTTGATTCTGGCACCGGATGGCCTAGCTTTTTTGCCGCTGCCGACCGACAGAATATCAAGGAACACACCGACACTAGTTATGGCATGAGCCGCACTGAGGCGCGCTGTGCCCGCTGCGATGCGCACCTCGGCCACGTATTTCCCGATGGACCTGGGCCGACTGGGCTGCGCTACTGCATGAACTCGGCGTCGCTCGACTTTAAGCCGAAGAAGTAAACCTTCCTGCAAAAAGAAATCGATGGAGCGCCGGAGTTATTCTCCGGCTGGACGGGGCAGATTGCCCGTCCCTCCATCGCCGTTCTTGAATTCCGAATTCGAATTCTAACTTCGTGAAATTACGCGTTGCCAGCAGTCGCGGCCAGCGCCTTGGGCGGCTCCGGCTTATTCTGCGCCTGCGTCTTCTGATCGTTCTTGTCGGATTGTCGTACTTCAACGCCACCCTTCAGAACCGCGCCTTCTTCAATGCTGATGCGATGCGTAATCACATCGCCCGAAAGCTCGCCTTCGCTGCGGATGTCCAGCCGGTCCGCGCAATCGACATTGCCGCGCACTTTGCCCATGATCACGAGTTCCTTGGCAACAATGTTCGCCGCCACGTTTCCGCTGCGGCCAATGGTGACACGATTTTCCGGAAAGCTGATGGTGCCTTCGATGCGTCCATCAATGAAGAGCGATTCCGCACCCGATATTTCGCCCTTGATCACGAGCGAGCGGCCGATGTTGGCCTGATCCATGGGTGAGGTGGCCGGCTTCACCGGAGTGTAGCTGTTGGTGGGAGCCGCGTTTGGAGAGAACTTCGGTTCGGCAGACTGCAACATGAAATGACCTCACTTGAGATTCCGCGACCGCAGTGGGAGTTGGCCCTGCGGTCGCGGTTGATGGGCTTCTAACGGCAAGATGAGAATCACACGAAAGTACGTATTACGACAGGTTACAGAAGGCCTTGTACCCTGGCTCGCCGTTCCCGCCGCCCGTTCACGACGGAATCTCCCATCCTTCATCTTTCATCTTCCGATTCGTCCAGTGCTGTAATTGTTCGAACCGTGCAGGCTCAATCACGATAAAACGCAAGCCAGCTCTGCCCCCGGCATCAGACCACACCAGTCGGCCTTTCGCCCGGATCTCGGTTTCGCTATCGGGTAACAGAAAGCTTACATCGATTAATCCCGCAAAGCCGCTCGGATCGCTCACCACATCAAGCCCCATGCCGCCTGTGCTCAGGTTGACGGCCTGCACTTGCAATTCCTTGCCGTGAGCGTTTTTCAAAGTCACCGAAATATTGACCTTGGCGCGAAAGAATTTCTGCTGGTCCTCGCTGATGACGCCCAGCTTTGCCGAGCCGTCCCCGGAGGGCACGTCAATCTCATACTCGCGCAACTTGCGGCTGAGCGTGCGCCGCGAAATTCCCAGACGCTCCGCTGCCTGGGCGCGATGCCCGCCCGTCTGTTCGAGCGCCCTGATGATCATCTGTTCTTTCATGTTGTCGAGGTTGCCTAGCGGAACCGCGCCACTGCCCCGCCTCGCGGCCGCGCCTTCGCCGCGCGATAAGTCGCCGCAGAGTTCAGTCCTAACTTCATCACCGGTGATCTGCCGCTCTCCCGCAGCCATTGCCAGTTTCGCAACTAGGTTCCTCAGCTCGCGAATATTTCCCGGCCACGGATGACCCTGAAGTGCAACCAACGCGTCGGCCGTAAGAACTTTATCTTTCGCTTTCAACGAAAGGAAATGACGTGCCAACGCTGCAATATCCTCCGGACGCTCGCGCAACGGCGGCACGCGCAACTGGAATTGACTTAAGCGGTGATAAAGGTCCTTGCGGAAACGCCCTTCCTGCACTGCCAGTTCAAGATCCTGATTGGTGGCCGCCACTACCCGCACATCGACGATGATCTTGCGATGCCCACCTAACCTGTAATACGGAGCGCCATCCAGCACGCGCAGCAATTTCACTTGGATTTGCGGCTGCAACTCGCCGATTTCGTCGAGGAATATCGTGCTCTTGTCGGCCAGCTCAAACAATCCCGGCTTCGAGGAGTCGGCGCCGCTGAACGCCCCCTTCTCGTAACCGAACAGTTCACTTTCGACTAGGTTCTCGGGCAGCGCCGCGCAGTTAATATCTACCAGCGCCTTCGTGTGGCGATACGATGATTCGTGGATGGTACGCGCTACTAACTCCTTGCCCGTTCCCGTCTCGCCAGTTACTAACACGGTCTCCGTATGCCCAGCCACACGGTCGACCATGCCCATGAATTTGTGCATGAGCGGACTGGCGATCAGAAATTGCGTCCCGTCAATTTCGCGACGCGCCAGTGGAACGGCACCCGCCGCGCTCCCAACCTGCGTTGGCGATTTCTCTGTAATGATGTCAACCGCAAACCCCACGATGCTAGCGGCCTCTGCATGCGAATTGCGCAGGAGGGTCAAACGCAGACCAACGTGGATATCTTTACCTGACTTTGTGCGCCAGCGGACTTCGCCTTCAAACTTCCCACTCTCCAGAGCCGAAGACAGCGCACGCTCCGCCGACGAAGAAACATGACCGACGCCATAAATGTCCGCCAAGCTTCGCCCGACTAACTCCTGCGGTGAGAAACCATTGCGATCCCCATCACGGCCCTGGCTACAGCTGGTGATGACGCCATGGAGGTCAGCGGTGAAAATTGAGACGGCGTCTGACTCTTCAGTCGGGCCTAGGCTCGCGAGTGGATGGCGAGCGGACGGCTCGCCCTGACGTGCGGTTTGGCCGCGTCGGCCGTCAGCGGCGGATGGCTCCGTGCTCCCGGTCGGCGGAGTCTTCGATGGAATTGACATTTTGGTGTCGTTAGCTACTGGGGAGTGTTAACTTCGCGCGGCAACCGCCAGGCCCGCTAACTTCACGATCCACTTCAAACGAGTACAGCTACGCCTCAGTCGTTATGTGAAACACCATGATGCTGACACAGTCCCGGTCACTTGGAGGCTAGGTTATGCACCGCAGCTCACACCAAAGTAACTGCAGATGGAGGCACTATGAAGATAGGTTCGCGCGACTATTTTTGCAGTTACTTCAGTAATTATCTCACCCTACAAGCACTGCACTACCATCGCTGAGAATGGGAGGGTTAGTGTTTGAGCCCGTTGCCAGAAATCAGCTAATGTGCCAAGAAATGGCTCGTTGCAGGCCGCTTTTGGTAATGATCCGGCGAAGTTCCTGTAGCTGACTGGATTAGTCGTCGTAACTGGCGCGAAATTAAGACTTTATCAAAGGTAACGATCGGCGAGGTCGTGGCTGTGCAGGTGCACGGAAGATAAGGGGAGTTGGTAGTCGATCTATGTCTATTCGGGCAAAACTCTTTATCGGAGTAACCGCGGCGCTAGGCATGTGGGCGCTGGCGGATGCCCTATTACACTGGCAGAGTGTCGACCTCACGCGATTCGCTTGCTACCTCTTGGTCGCCGTTCTTGCTTCGAGCCTCAAGATTCAATTGCCAGGTCTCGACGGCACGATGTCGGTCAATTTCCTCTTTATTCTGCTCAGCATTCTCGAGCTGAACCTTCCCGAAACGCTGGTTCTCGGCTGCACCGCCACTCTGGCGCAATGCCTGTTCGGAACACGGCAGAAGCGGGTTCCCCTCAAGATCGTCTTCAACGTCTTCAGCATGATGGCGAATGCGATCGTCCTATCGTATCTCGCCTACCACGCGCTGCAGCGCGTGCTTGGCGCCGGAACGCTTCCACTTCTGGTCATCACCTCGCTGATTTTCTTCCTGGCGAATACGATCCCAGTAGCCGTCATCATTTCGGTCACGGAAAAAAAGCCGGCTCATAAGGTTTGGGCCGAATGCCATTTCTGGTCGTTCCCCTTCTACATGGTGGGCGCGGCCGTCGTCTTCGCAGTAGGCTTTCTCAGCAAAAAGGTGGGATGGCAAACCTCTCTCCTAGTTCTCCCGCTGGTCTATTGGGTCTATCGCTCTTATCACCTTTATCTCGCCAAACTAGCGGCCGAAAAGAAACAAGTCGAAATCGAAAAGAAGCACGCCGAAAACGTCGCCGCGCTCCACTTGCGCACCATCGAGAGCCTGGCGCTTGCTATTGAGGCCAAGGATCACACCTCGCACAAGCACTTGCAGCGCGTGCGCGTCTTCGCGATCGAGGTGGCCAAGGAATTGGGCTTCCCGGAAAGCGAAATTGAAGCGTTGCGCGCCGCGGCGCTACTGCACGACATCGGCAAGCTCGCGATTCCCGAACACATTATCAACAAGCCCGGACGCCTGACCCCGGAAGAATTCGAAAAGATGAAAATCCACACGCAGGTGGGGGCCGAAATCCTCCAGCGTGTCGCCTTTCCCTATCCTGTCGCGCCCATTGTTCGCTCGCACCACGAACACTGGGACGGCAGCGGCTACCCCGACGGTCTGACGGCAGAGCAGATTCCGCCAGGCGCGCGCGTTCTCGCCGCCGTCGACTGCCTCGACGCACTCGCCTCGCACCGCCAATATCGCGGCGCCATGTCGCTCGACGCCGCCATGGACAAGGTTGCCTCCTTGTCGGGCTCTTCCTTTGACCCCCGTGTCGTCGAAGTCCTGCAACGCCGTTATCGTGACCTTGAGAAGTTGGCGCAATCGGATTCGACCACTCCGTCAACCGCCGTCTCAGCCACCGCAGATCAGGCTACTCCGGCAACGTCCGCTGAAGTTCATAGTGAGACCATGATACAGCTGGCGGGTGAGTTCGAGCGCCCCGCACCTGCTCTCAGCTCATCTAATGAAACTGATTTCCTCTCCTCGATCGCCTCGGCCCGCCAGGAAGCGCAAACCATGTTCGAACTCAGCCAGGATCTCGGCAACTCTCTGAGCCTCGGCGAAACGCTCTCCGTGCTTTCCGTGCGTCTGCGCAAAATGATTCCTTACGATTCGCTGGCAGTATTTCTTTTGAAGGAAAATCGCCTGATACCCGAACTGGTGAGTGGCGACAACTTCCGCCTGCTCTCCTCACTCAACATTGGGCTGGGAGAAGGGCTGTGTGGTTGGGTCGCCGAAAAACGCAAGCCCATAATCAACGGCAATCCTGAGGTAGAAGCCGGATATGTCTGCGATCCGGCGCGCTTCACCACCTTGCGATCGACCCTCGCGGTGCCGCTCGAAGGTCTCCATGGCGTGGTCGGCGTGCTCGCCATGTATCGCAGCGAGCCCGACGCTTTCTCCGCCGATCATCTGCGCATCCTGCTCGCGGTCAGCTCCAAGATCGCGCTCTCTGTCGAAAATGCTCTCAAGTATCAGCAGGCTGAAGATTCCGCCACCACCGATTACCTCACCGGATTGCCCAACGCTCGATCCTTATTCGTTCACCTGTCGCGCGAACTGGCGCGCTGCCGCCGCACCAGCACGACGCTTGCCGTGATGGTCTGTGATCTCGACAACTTCAAGCAGATTAACGACCTCTACGGCCATCTGGAGGGCGATAACCTGCTGAAGGATTTCGCCAGCCGCGTGAAGGAGGTCTGCCGCGGTTACGATTATGTCGCGCGCATGGGCGGCGATGAATTCGTGGTGGTCGCTCCCGGACTAAGTGCCGACGCATCCGACGAAAAGGCGAGTCGCCTGCATCAACTGGCAGTAGAAGCCGGCAGAAAAGTGGCGGGCCGCGATCTGGTCGGCCTCAGCGTGGGCACCGCGTTTTGTCCGGAAGACAGTTTCGACGTCGAACGCCTGCTCGCCGAAGCCGACCGCCGCATGTATTCCATGAAGAAGATTCACCACTCCGAACCCGCCCCTGACCGCGACACGACCCTTCCGCCCTCGCGTGCCCGCGGTGCAACGGTAAATTAGGGCGCGAACCATGCCGCAGCAAACCATGCTCCCAAGCAAACTGCAGCTCTGGAAAATTGCCAAACGTGTGGCGCAAAAACTCGCAGCCATCGCCGCGCTCGTTCTCCTCGGCGGACTACTCTCAGCCACACTGGTCCGTATGGCTCCCGGCTTCGATGCCGACGAGCGTCAACTCGATCCCGGCCTCAACGAAGAAAGTCAGCGCGCCCTGCGCCAGTCGCGCGCCGGAGAACATAACATCCTTAGTTTCTACGCCAGCTATCTTCGCGGAGCCGTCCACGGCGACCTTGGCACTTCTCATGCCCTCGGTCAGCCTGTCCAAAGCCTTCTGCGCGAGCGGTGGCCTGTCACCCTGCGCGTGGCCGGCATCGGTCTTTTACTAGCGTGGATACTCGCGTCAATGCTCGCCATTACCGCCTGCCTATGGCGTTTACCCGCCTTCGAAATTTTCGGCACAACGATCAGCGGCGCATTCCTCTGCATCCCCGCCGCCGTGCTCGCCTTGCTCTCCGTGGTTCTGAACGCTCCCGGCTACCTCGCTATCGCCCTGATTGTCTTCCCCAAGGTCTACCGTTATTCGCGCAACCTTTTCGCGAAAGCCTACGCCATGCCGCACATCACCGCCGCTCGCGCCCGCGGACTCAGCGAAACTCGCATCCTCGCCCGCCACGTCCTGCCCGTCGCCGGCCCGCAGATGATCGCCCTCGCCGGCATCACCGTCAGCATCGCTCTCGGCGCCGCCATTCCCGTCGAAGCCCTCTGCGGATTGCCCGGCATCGGTCAGCTCACCTGGCAGGCTGCGCTTTCCCGCGACCTTCCTTTGCTCGTGAACCTCACCGTGATGGTTACGCTGGTAACCTTGCTGGCCAACTCAGGGGCCGATGTAATGGTCTACATGTTGGCGCGCGGTGAGTCGTAGCAGCGGGACAAAGTAATGAAAAGAAGCCGCCAAACATATTCGAGAAAGTGCGGACGCGTGAACCCAGCATGAACCAAGTTCGCAAGCTGGCGTGTGTCGTTGTGCTCGTCGTGTGCGCGATGTCCGCGGCCGCGAACTGGCTTGCGCCCGCCGGATACGCCAAACAGTTTCGCGAAGCTCCCGACGCTCCGCCGTCGCGCCAGCACTTACTCGGCACCGATGAGGTCGGTCGCGATCGCTTCGCACGCGTTCTCTACGGCACGCGCATCTCACTCTTGCTCGCTCCAGCCGCCGCGCTCGTCTCCACGGCCCTAGCAGCGCTAGTCGGCGGCCTGGCCGGCTATCTTGGGGGATTCTGGTTGCGTCTAGCCCGAGGGTTCACCGATCTCTTTCTATCCCTGCCCTGGCTTTTCCTTCTGATCACAGTCCGCGCGCTCCTGCCCTTGAATGTTTCCCCGCTGACCTCGGTTCTGATTACTTTTCTCATCCTCGGCCTGCTGGGCTGGGCCGCTTCTGCGCGCGTACTATCGACCAGCGCCGACGCTTTGCGTAACTCCGACTTCATCTTGCAGGCACGTGCCTCGGGATTGCACGGTCCGCGGCTCTTCCTGATTCACGTTTTGCCCAACCTTAAGCCGGTTCTCTACGCGCAATTCTGGATTTCGATTCCAGTCTTCATCCTGAGCGAGGCGAACCTGGGCATCCTCGGCCTGGGCGTTGCCGAACCGCTGCCTTCGTGGGGAAGCCTTCTGCGCGAACTCGAAGGTTTAATTTCCTTCCGTGAAGAGCCGTGGCGGCTGGTGCCCCTGCTTCTGCTGATCGTCGTTATGACGTCATTTCAATTGCTCTTATCGAACGAAGAGGTGACCGCATGAAAATAAATAGAACTGGCCACCCGGCATTTTCACGCCTTCTCTTCTGTGTCGCGTTGCTCTCTCTCGGCGCCGCAGCCTTCGCGCAGAGTGGCGGCGAACTGCGCTTCTGCCTGCGCTCTGAGCCGAAGACCTTCGATCCCCTCCTCGTCGACGACGATTCGTCCCTCTCGATCCGCTATCTAACCGGCGGCGTGCTGGTGCGCTTGAATCGCCACACGCAAGAGCTCGAGCCCGAACTGGCAGAATCGTGGAAAGTCTCAAGAGACGGAAAGCAGATCACCTTCAAACTTCGCAGCGGCGTGGCATTCTCCGACGGCAGCCCGTTCTCGTCTGAAGATGTTGCCTTCACCATGAAGCGCCTTATGGAACCCGCGCTCCACTCTTCCACCGGAGACGCATTCCGCTCGGGCAGCGGCGCCGTCACCGCCAAAATCGTCGCGCCCGATCAGATCGCCATCACTTTTCCCGCGCCCATCGCCGGACTCGATCGCCTCTTCGATCAGGTCGCAATCATGTCCGCGCATTCAGCGAAAAAAGAAGGCGCAGTCCTCGGTCCCTTCATGGTCGCCGAGTATAAAGCGGGATCAACTCTCCTCCTCCGCCGCAATCCCAACTACTGGAAAAGAGATTCCCAAGGCCGCCGTTTGCCGTATCTCGATTCTATCCGTCTCGACATTCAATCGAATCGCGACGTCGAAATGCTGCGCTTCAAGCGCGGCGAACTCGACCTCATCAACGTCATCGATAGCGATTACTTCGACCGTCTGGCCTCAAGTTCGCCCGGCCTCGCGCATGATGCCGGAGCCTCGCTCGATTCCGATTTCATGTGGTTCAATCAGGTCGCGAGCGCGCCCATCCCCGAGTACAAGCGCGCATGGTTCCGCTCCCGTAATTTTCGGCGGGCGATTTCTGAGGCGATCAACCGCGACGATCTGAGCCGCGTGGTTTTCAACGGGCACGCACAGCCTGCCGCTGGCCCGGTTTCGCCTGCCAATAAATTCTGGTTCAACAGCAATCTCAAAGCCCAACCCTATCGTCCCGACGCCGCCCTCGAACTCCTGCGAGCCGACGGCTTCCACCTGCAAAACGGAGCGTTATTCGACAAAGCCGGCAACGCCGTCGAGTTTTCGATCGTCACCAACGCCGGCGGCAAGCCAAGAGAACGCATGGCCGTCATGGTGCAAGAGGATCTAAGCAAACTCGGCATCAACGTCAACGTGGTCACGCTCGACTTCCCCTCGCTCATCGAGCGCATTTCGCAGAAATTTAATTACGAAGCCGCGATGCTGGGCTTCCGCAACGTCGATCTTGATCCGAACGGCCAAATGAATATCTGGCTGAGCTCGGCCGAAAATCATGCCTGGAATCCACAACAGAAATCTCCGGATACTGCATGGGAGGCCGAGATTGACCGCCTGATGCGCGCACAAGCCTCCGCCGCCGATCCCAAGAAGCGCAAAGAGAGTTTCGACCGCGTGCAAGAAATCGTCGCCGAGCAAGCGCCCTTTATTTACCTGGTTAATCAGAACGCACTGTCAGCCGTCTCGAGCGCAGTCCAAGGGGCAGACCCTGGAATTCTAAGCCCCCAAACTTTCTGGAACGCCGATCGCATCACGCTGAATCCGACGACCCGGGCGAGCCGATAACGAGTTCCCATGGCAACGACAACGACAATGCCGACACGGGACAAGGCAGCCAGCCTGCTCTCCGCACAGCTCACTGTGAGCTATCCCGGCAAACCACCCGTCCTCCGGAAAATCTCGCTTGATATGGCGCGCGGCGAGATTTTAGGCCTAGTCGGCCAAAGCGGCTCCGGCAAAAGCACGCTGGCCATGGCGATCCTCGGATTGCTCGGCCGCCAGCGCGCCACCGTAGAAGGCAACGTTATTTTTCAGGGCGCCGATCTCCTAGCCATGTCTGAACGTGAATTGCGCAACCACCGCGGACGTTCCTTGAGCCTCGTCCTTCAAAGTCCGCTAGCTTCGCTCAATCCCGCGCTGCGGCTTGGCACGCAATTGAAGGAAGCATGGCGCGCCCACAGCGACCGTAGCGCCACCAGCGCAGATTGCCACCAAGCCGTTCAATCCGCGCTAAAAAGCGTCAGCCTGCCCAGCGAAGCCGAAGATCCCGATTTTCTGCGCAAGCGCGCCTCGCAACTAAGCGTTGGCCAAGCGCAACGCGTGCTGATCGCGATGGCGATCATGCACCGTCCCGCGCTTTTGATCGCCGACGAAGCAACCAGCGCACTCGACGTCATCACGCAGTCGGAAATTATGGAATTATTTGCGCGCCTGAATCGCGAGATCGGAATGTCGATTCTTTACATCTCGCATGATCTACCTTCGGTCGCCGGAATCTGCCAGCGCATCGCCATCCTGCACGAAGGCGAAATTGTGGAGAGTGGTCCAACCGAACAGATCTTCACCGCACCCGCCCACGACTATACCCGCCGCCTGATGGCCGCTCTGCCGCAGGTGCCGGTCCGCCGCGAAGTGCTTCTAGCGAGGGCCCACGCCGCGACGTTGGAGTAAGACGTCGACAAAATAGCGGGGTTTACTGAAAACTGACGACTGAAAGCCGACCGCCGCACTAGGCCCCGGCAAGCTGTTCCGCAACTTCCGGAAGTCCTGCAGCATGCCACGCGTCGAACCCTCCGACCACATTGACCAGGTTGCGATGCCCCGCACGCTCGAGCAAACTACACGCGATAATGCTGCGATACCCGCTCTTGCAATGAACCGCAACCGGTCGCTCCCGATCGACTGCGGGCAAGCTCTGCGGAAAAGTATCCAGCGGGCAGCACGACGCGTCTGCGATGTGCCCCGCCTGCCATTCCCCTTCGCGCCGCACGTCGAGCACATCCGGCGCGCGCCAGCTTCCCTCGCTCAATTTTTGATTCAATCCCTCGGCGGAAATCTGCGCCGTCTTCGCCACCGGCAGCCCGGCCTTCCCCCACGCTGCAACGCCGCCGTCCAGATAACCTCGCACATCTTCAATACCCACGCGAGCCAAGCGCAGCCGCGCTTCCTTAATCTGCGTATCGTTATCGCCGATCAGAACGGGCTTAGAGTGAATGCCCAAAATTCCCCCAGCCCACGAAGCAAACTGCCCCGCCAGCGCGATGTTGATCGATCCCGGCACATGTCCGGCCGCAAAGAGATCGCCCACGCGAACGTCCAGCACATTGGTATCGGAATCGCGATCCAAGAGCACCCGCAATTCGGATGGAGAAAGTTTCGGAAGCGGCGGCAACTCCGTCAATGTCGCTGCGCCCGAGCGATTGATCTCGGCATCTTCAAGAAAATATTCAGGACGCGTCGGAAGATTCGCCGTCAGTTGCGCGACGAATTCTTCCCGGCTTCGAATCTGCAACGCATAATTCGTAAGCCGCTCCGTCCCAATCGTCGAAGAGCGCTCGGCCCGCATCGCACGCCCACAAAGCGAGCCCGCCCCATGCGCCGGATATACCATCACCGCATCCGGCAGCGCCATTAGCTTCTGATGCAGGCTGTCATAAAGCAATCCCGCCAACTCGCGCGGCGTGTGTGTGCGCGAAAGATCCGGACGCCCAACATCGCCGATGAACAACGTATCGCCCGTCAGCACAGCGCAAGGCTGCACTGATTTATCTCCGTCTGTGATCACTAGGCAGACACTCTCCGATGTGTGCCCCGGAGTCTCCAGCGCGCAAATCCTTACCGCTCCCATCTGGAGTTCAAAATCATCCGTCAGCGGCACATGGGGAAACGCAGCGTCTGCCTGCGTCCCGATATAGATCTTCGCGCCCGTCCGTGACGCCAGTTCTTTATGTCCAGAAACAAAATCGGCGTGCAAATGAGTTTCAAAAATATGCGTGATTTTGAGATTCTGCTCATCGGCCGCCTTGAGATAAATGTCCACATCCCGCTGCGGATCCACTACCGCAGCCTCGCCCTCCGACCCAATCAGGTACGACGCATGGGCGAGGCAAGTCAAATAAAATTGTTCAAAATACATATCGCGACTCCAACTCGCAGAACCGTCGACGTTTTCACCACCAAATTCGGTTTTAAGATTACCACCCTCGCCCGGCGTCGGCAGCACCGTTTCCGTTCCAAAGTACAGGTCCAGCCGCGGCGACAGGCTGCCGAATTTTTTGCACGGACCGTAACCAATCATGAAAAATATCCTAAGAATTATTCATCGGAAAATTGTCCGAGAACCCCAAGGGCACGCGGCGGCGGATTCGCGCCCGGCCCGCGTCGTTGGCCCGTTTCCAGTCACAACGTCCAACTCATTGACCAGCCTGCGGTTAGAGCGAGCACCCTCTGCGTACTCCTTTTGTAACTTGGTGGTCCACCCGAACCCAGCTTAGAGTCATTTGGGGATCAATTTTCGGCCCCTGGCGTGCATCGAAGTATTTGGAAGCGCAACGGATATACGTGCGTTCCATTCGCCGCGCAGGCCAGGAAAAACAAAGTCGCGAGATAAACTAATAAGGGCATGACAAAAAGCAACCAATTCCGATTTCCAGCCCGCACATTCGCAATCATCTCGCTGGCAATCACTTCTGTTCTAGTTCCGTTTATTGACGGATTCGCGCAAAATAGCCCTTACGTCATTGCCGCTTCGACACCTGCTGTCGACTCTTCCACTCTTTCCACGGCTAGCGACGACGCGAGCGAACCCATACTGACCATCAAAGCACGCGTCGACGAAGTCAACGTGCTCTTTATCGCCACCGATCGCCACGGTAAATTCGTCCGCAATCTCAACGAGGACGACTTCTCCATTCTCGACGATCACAAGCCCGTGCAATCGATACTCAACTTCCGCCGCGAGACCGATCTGCCCATCGAACTCGGCCTGCTGATGGACGTCAGCGGCTCCGTCCAGGGGCGCTTCGGATTCGAAAAAGACGCCGCCATCGGATTCTTGCAGCACCTCATCCGTCCCGGCTACGACCGTGCATTCATCGTTGGCTTCAATAAAGATAGTCGCCTCACTCAGGATTTCACCGACAAACTCCCCTTACTCTCTGCCGGAGTCGAACGCCTGAGCAATGGCGGCGGCACCGCACTCTATGACGCCGTTTACAAGGCGTGCCAGGATAAGTTGCTGCGCGAACAATTCGATCATCCCGTTCGCAAAGCCATCATCGTGGTCAGTGACGGCGAAGACAATCAGAGCGAACACACCAGAGCCCAGGCCATCGAAATGGCGCAGCGCGCCGAGGTTCTCATTTATGCCATCTCCACCGACGACAGCGGCCTGATTCTGCGTGGCGACAAGGTTCTCGAGGATCTCGCTTCCGCCACCGGCGGCCGCGCTTTCTTCCCCTACAAGATGAAAGACATCACGCACTCCTTCGCTTCTATCGAGGACGAACTCCGAAGTCAGTACGCCGTCTCCTATAAGCCCTCCGACTTCGACGCCGACGGACGCTACCGCTCTATTGAAATCACCGCCCTGAAAAAAGATCTGCAAGTTCGTGCCCGGCGCGGCTACTACGCTCCGAAGCAATAAGGGAAGGTTTCAACGTTTCAGAGTATGGTTCCGGTCTCTGAAACTTTGAAACCTGAAACTTTGAAACCTTGCTTCTTCGAAACTTTGCTGTTAGCGTCGCCTTAAATCCACCTCCAGGAGAACACACATGATCGTGGCCTTCTTTGCCGTCATAGTTCTGTTGGGTATCTTCCTGGTCGTGATGTACAACAGCCTCGTGCAGTTGCGCGTGCGCTCCGAATCGGCCTGGTCCGACATCGACGTTCAGCTCAAGCGCCGCCACGACCTGATTCCGAATCTCGTCGAAACCGTAAAAGGCTATGCTGCCCACGAGAAGAGCACCTTTGAAGATATTGCCAAATTCCGTTCCATGGCCATGCAGGCCACCGGCCCGGTCGACAAGGCAGCCGCCGAAAATCAGCTCTCCGGCGCGCTCAAAAGCCTGTTCGCGGTAGCCGAAAATTATCCGCAGCTTCAGGCCTCGCAGGAATTCACACAACTCCAGAACTCCCTGAGCGAGATCGAGGACGCGATTCAAAACGCCCGGCGCTACTACAACGCCGTCGTGCGCGATCTCAACACCAAGATTCAATCTTTTCCGACCAACATTCTGGCCGGGATGTTCGGCTTCCAGCAGAAACAATTTTTCGAAGCCGCTGCCGCCGATCGCGAGCCAGTAGTGGTGAAGTTCTAGATCTTTGCGAAGATTGGGGTGATTCAGGTTCCGCAGCGACGACCCAGCTGCTTCCATCCATCCGACTATGAACTACGTTCTAAGTGCTCTCCGATCTAATCCAAATCGCCGGCTCGTCTTTTTGATCTCGCTCTTCGCGCTAGCCGCTTCCGCCTCCGCCCAACCGCACAACTGGCGAGTATCCGATTTCAACGACACCATCTCCATCGCTCCTGACGGCAAGACTCTAGTTAGCGAAAAAATCACACTCACCTTCGTCGGCCAGTGGCACGGCATTCACCGCACCATCCCCGTCGAATATCCCGGTCCGCAGGGCACCAATTACACCCTCTTCGTGGACGTCATGAGCGTCACCGACGAAAACGGAAACAAGCTGAAATACGACTCCACTAAATCCGGCAATTATCGCGATCTAAAGATCTACATTCCCGGAGCCGTTGACACCACGCGTGTCGTCAACATCGATTACTCCGTGCGCAATGCCGTCCGCTTCTTCGATAACTACGATGAGTTCTACTGGAACGTGACGGGCAATGATTGGCCCGTCCCCATCGACCATGCTTCCGCTTTCGTGACCCTTCCCGAAAATGCCGCCGACGGCCTGCGCGCCCAGGCCTTCACCGGCGCCTACGGTTCGAAGCAAAGCGAAGCCACCGCCGAAGTCAAAGGAGCCGACGTCGTCTCCGAAACCATCAGCGCGCTCCCCATGCGCGGCGGCCTCACCATCGACGTTTACATTCCCCAAGGAATTCTCAAACCTCCGTCCGCTCTCACCAAGTTTTTCTGGTTTCTGGGCGGCAATCCCATCCTGTTTCTTCCGCTCTTTACCTGCGTTGTGATGTTTACCCTCTGGTATTCCGTCGGACGCGATCCCGATCCCGGCGTTTCGGTCGCGCCGCAATACGAGCCGCCCAAGGGCATGTGTCCCGCCGAAGCCGGAACTCTGCTCGACGACGCCATCCATCCTCGCGACATCACCAGCACCATCGTCGACCTCGCCGTGCGCGGCTACATCAAGATCGAAGAAAAAGTCGACACCTTTTTAGTTTTCCATCACAAAGATTATTTGTTCCACTTATTAAAGCCGCGCGAACAGTGGAGCACAGATCTCACGCCGCACGAACGCGTGATGCTGGAAAACATTTTTGTGAGCGGCGACGAAACCCGTCTTTCCGATCTCAAGAATCGCTTCTACGCTGTGATTCCAATCGTTCGCCAGGACATCATGTCCGCCCTAAAAAGCAAAGGCATCTACGCGCTCGATCCCGAATCCGCCAATGGATACGGCATCGCCGCTGGCATCGCGATCGCGATTCTCGTAGTAGCCGTGCAGGTAATGGGTTGGATGAATCTTTTCTATTCCATTCCACTCGTGATGGGCAGCGTTCTAGTCTCCGCCGTGATCTGGTGGCTGTTCGCGCGCCAGATGACCGCAAAAACTGTCGCCGGCGCGCGCACCAGAATTGCCGTTCTCGGTTTTCAGGAGTTCATGAACCGCGTCGACGCCGACCGCATCAAGCGCATGCCGCCCGACACTTTTGAAAAGTTTCTTCCTTACGCCATGGCGCTCGGCGTCGAGCACCACTGGGCGCAAGCCTTCGACGGAATCGTCAAAGATCCACCGAGTTGGTACGTCTCGCCAAACGGATACGTCGGCTTCAGTCCGCTTTTCTTTTCCAGTTCCATGCACAGCATGGCAACGGACATGCACCAGGTGTTTACGTCGGCACCGAGATCAAGTTCGAGCGGGTCGGGATTCAGCAGCGGAGGCGGCTTCTCGGGCGGAGGCTTCTCCGGAGGCGGCTTCGGCGGAGGTGGCGGCAGCGCCTTCTAAGATAGGATTTTAATAACACGCTTATCATTCCGAACGAAGTGAGGGATCTGCAGTTTCCCGCGCCCCAATGCAGATCCCTCACTTCGTTCGGGATGACAAACTCGTAGCTAGCTTGCCACCGCCTCCGCCAACCGGCATTCCTCTGCTGTTTTATCCTCCCGGAGCCCCATAAACACCGGAGCCCGCAGCTTCGTCCCGCCCTCGGCTGTTTCATGCGTCCACTCCACAAACTTGATCTCCGCCACGAGCGATGGCCGCACAAACTGCACTTTCTTCAGCCCCCCAATCTCGCCATAAAACGGATTCTCTTTCGTCTTCAGCGGCTGCATCCGCCCAAACATCGCCTTCAGCGTGCTGTGATCGAAGCCGGTCCCCACCTGCCCCACGTGAATCAACCGCCCCTGCGCGTCATAAAGCCCCAGCACCAGCGCGCCAAAATATTCCCGGCTGCCCTCCGGCGGAGTGTACCCGCCAATCACGCACTCCTGCCGCTGCGTGATTTTGATCTTTAGCCAATCGCGCGACCGCTTCTCCTCGTAAATGCCATTGCGTTTCTTCGCGACAATGCCTTCCAGTTCGCGCTGCCTCGCCGCTTCAAGCAGCTCCAGACCTTTTTCCGGATAGTGATCGGAAAAATGAATAACCTCACTCTTCTTAATTATTTGCTGCAGCAACTGCTTGCGTCGCTCCAGCGGAACCCGTCGCAAATCGACACCATCAAGATACAGCAGATCGAACGCATAATAGACAACCCGCACTCCTTCGCGCCCAGGCAGCCGCCGCTTGCCCGGCTGAAAGCCCGTGCGCTGCTGCATCAGGCTGAAGGAAGGCCGTCCCTCTTCATCGAGCGCGACAATCTCGCCGTCAAGAATGGCGCTGTCCGCTTTTACGAATTCCGGCAGGCTGCTGAGGTCGCGAAACTGCGGCGTGAGATCGTTCTGAGTGCGCGAAACCAGCCGCACCTGCCCACCTCGCATAAACGCGACCGCCCGGTATCCATCCCATTTAATTTCAAACAACCACTCCGGATTGTCGAACGCCTTCTCGACCGTCGTCGCCAGCATCGGATGAATTATCGTAGGCATAGGCTTTTTCTCAGCGCCCACGAGCGCTTCTACCGCAGAGGCCGCGGAGTTCGCAGAGCTTTTCTTGTATCTTGATCTAGCCTCAGCAACCTTCGGTGCCGTGTGCGCAGACGACGTTCCCGCGCGGACTACTTTCTGCGGAGCCTGCGCTGGGTCTTTACTTTTTTTTTTCTCGCCAGTCTCGGCGCTCTTCGCGGGTGAAACCTTCCGCTTAGAATCCGCACGCGCAATCGCATCCGCCAGCCAGGCCGCCTTCAACTTCCCGCGCGACGCCGGACGGCTGCTCGTCCACTCCGCCGATCCTGCATCGCCCGCGATTTCGGCCATCGTACGATTCGTGAGGACAGAAGTCTCGTACGCATCAATGTCGAATCCCCCAACCACATGGTCGTCTTTCTTCTTGATCAGCAACCACTCGTTGCCTTTGCTCCCCGGTCGCCGCGCTTTAATGTGCACCAGCGCAAAATCGCCCACCAGCCGCTTCCCGTGCAGGCGAAACTTCAGGTCGCCATTCGCCAGCATCGCCGCCGCTTCTTTCTCTGTACCGGAAACGTATTCGCCGTTGACCGCTACCGGCGACAGCGGCTCCCACGTGCCCACATCCCAAACCATCACCGTGCCCGCGCCGTAGTTCCCCTCGGGTATGGTCCCTTCGAAATCGAAATAGGAAACGGGATGATCCTCCACCTGCATCGCCAATCGCTTGTCCGCAGGATCAAGCGACGGTCCCTTCGGCACCGCCCACGACTTGAGCACGCCTTCCATCTCCAGCCGAAAATCGTAATGCAGCCGTGTGGCATCATGGCGCTGCACTACGAAGCGATGCTGCGATTTTTTTTCTACTTTTGGCGGAGGCTCGGGCGTCGCCTCAAACCGCCGTTTCCGTTTGTATTCCTCAAGCGACATGCCGCCTATTGTAAATCCGCAAGTGCACGAACGCGCCCGGTACGTATCGTCACTGCGCCGAATTCACGCTAGGCCGTATACTGTTCCGGTTTCTTAAGGAGTAATGCATGAATCGCTCGCCGCGATATAAACGAGGCTCCGTTCTTATCTTTATTCTGTCAGCAGCCACGCTTCTCCCCGCCCAAGCCCCGCCCACTCCGCCCCGCGAAAAAATCGACGACATCGTCCGCCAGACCCTAACCGCCACCGGAGTTCCCAGCGCTTCCATCGCCATCGTGCAAGGCGCGGCCACCACCTACCTCCAGGCCTACGGCGATGCCCGCATCGATCCGCGCGCGCCCGCCCAGCCATCGATGCGCTACAGCATCGGCTCCATCAGCAAGCAATTCACCGCAGCCGCCGTGCTCCTATTGGCCGAGCAAGGCAAGCTCTCGCTCGACGATCCCGTCTCGCGCTTCGTGCCCAACCTCACCCGCGGCAACGAAATCACCATTCGCGAATTGCTCTCGCACACCTCCGGCTATCAGGATTACTGGCCGCAAGATTACGTTCCCCCATTCATGCTGCAATCCATCACCGCCGAAAAAATTCTCGATGTCTGGGCGCGCAAGCCGCTCGATTTCGATCCCGGCACGGACTGGCAATACAGCAATACCAATTTCGTCATTGCCGGATTAATCATCGAGAAGGCCAGCGGCCAGCCGCTCCTGCAATTTCTGGGCGAGCACATCTTCGCCCCGCTCGGCATGAAAAGCGTCATGAACATCGATCAGAATCGCCTCCCCGAAACCGACGCCACCGGCTATCTCCGCTATGCCCTCGGGCCGCCGCGCCTGGCTCCCAAAGAAGGCAAGGGCTGGCTCTTCGCAGCCGGCGAACTCGCCATGCCCGCCGAAGATCTCGCCAAATGGGATATCAGCATGATCAACCAGACCGTCCTCCGCCCCGCCTCTTACGCCGAAATAGAAAAAGAAATCGTACTCAAGAACGGTCTCGGGACTGGCTATGGCCTCGGCGTTTCGGTGCGCAGAGAATTTGGCCAGCGCGCCATCGAGCACGGCGGCGAGGTCTCCGGATTCACCGCGACCAACATCGTTCTTCCAGACGCAAAAATGGCCATCGTTGTATTGACCAATGAAGACTCGGCTGGCGCTTCGGGCGACATAGCCCGCAAAATCGGAGGCCTTCTTTTCCGCGAGAACGACGCCGGCAAGCAAGAAGAGCAGGCACGCGCAATCTTCGCGGCGTTGCTGCAGGGCAAAATCAATCGCGCATTATTCACCGACAACTGCAACAGTTATTTCACCGATCAGGCGGTCAAAGATTTTGCCGCCAGCCTCGGCCCACTCGGCTCGCCCACCGAGTTTACGCAAACCTTCACGCAGGATCGCGGAGGAATGACCTTCCGCGCATTCGAAGTCGACTTCGCCAAAAAAACGGTCGCGGTCTGGGAACGGATTATGCCCGACGGTAAAATCGAGCAGTATCAGGTGAGCGCAAAATAATCGCTACGCAATGATTGAAGCGATAAATTAAAGCCCACAGAATGAAACGTGAATATCCCGAGTCTCCGCTAGTGGGAGTCGGCGCCGTGATCGTCGACCATCGCACTGACGAAAATCACGTCCTCTTGATTCGCCGCGGAACCGCGCCGCTGCTAGGCGAATGGTCCTTACCCGGCGGCGTCTTAGAGTGTGGTGAGACTCTGCGCGAAGCCGCAGCCCGCGAGGCCCACGAAGAAACCGGATTGCTAGTCGAGCCAAGCGAGATGCTCGGTGTGTACGAACGCGTCATCCGAGGCGAGGACGGTCGCGTGCGCTATCACTACGTCCTGATCGATTTCCTGTGTCGTCCGGTCGGCGGCAAACTCAAAGCGGGAAGCGACGCCGCCGACGTGCGCTGGTTTACCGGCGAAGAATTACCCGCCCTCAATCTCGCCCACGACGCAAATGAGGTAGTGCGCAAAGGATTGGCCAGCATCGAAGCCTAGTCGCTCATCTTTCATTTTAGTCTGTCATCTTGGCCACGTGCATTTTAGTCTGTCATCTTAGCCACGTGCACCGTGAATCCTGTTTTCGGCAGCAGCGACCTCAACTCAAATACTTTAAAGCCCTCACCCGTGATCTCCGCTTGACGATAAAGGCCGGGCTCGGTCTCCGCCGTTTCGTGCCGACCTTGCATATCGTCGAGAAATCTTTCCGCATCTTTCAGGCTAGTCTCGCCGCCTTTAGCCCGCGTCACCACTGCCTCGGTCGCATAAGAGCGCACCAGCTTCGGCCAATACTTTTGCAGTAATTGCGTACTCGCGAAAATGTCGGCCCAGACAATTTCTCCATTCACGGCGACCACCACCCCCACTGCATTCTTATCGCGCAGCTGCCGGATCACACTTTCATAGTTGCGCTGCACCGGCTCCGCTACGGCATCCACTTTCTTTTGCACTTCGTCATTGTTCATGACCCGAGCATAAGACGAGGTCGAAGTCACGGCGGATGCAGCGCTCGGAGCCTCAACCGCCAACGCCATCGCCTGCTGCGAAGTTCGCACGCTGTCCCACACCTGCTGTTGATCCTTCGCCGCCATCGCCTTGCTGCGCACCACAGGAGACGCGAGCAAGCCACTCTCTACGCCGGGCGCGTTGCCAAATTCATTCTTTCCATTCGGCGCCACCCAGCGTCCTGGCTCCACACAAAAAACACTCAGATCGACCGGATCGCTTTCCGCGGGAACAATCCGGTCTTTGCCTATAACTCGATCCTGCTTGCCGCCAGTTACTATCTCACCCGCAAGCAGCAACAACGGCCGCTTCGAGTTATTAACCAGCACAAGACGATTGACCTCCGCATCGCGCACCGGCCGTACGGGATGAATGACCGCCGGATCGCCCGGCTGGCGCCGGACGAGGCCGCGGGCCTGCCCCGCTTCCGTGACCACCACATCGCCGGCGCGCAGGCCTTCATCCAGGGTGAGAAACTCCGCTGTATCATAGGACTTACTGGCCAGCACCGGAAACACAGTTAGATTCCCGCTGCGCAGCGGGCTTAGGAGAGAGTAACCAGACGCTGGCGGCGCTTCACCAGCTTGCAAAGGGCACGGAACAATAACCGCGGCAACTACTACTAAGAGAGCGATTCCTGCGACCACGACGACAAGCCGCATAACTGGGCCTCCCCGTAGCAACAAACCAGTAAAGACACGTTAGCTCCCGCGTCCGCGCGATTTCTCTGCGCTGCCGTCGCCCCGGCACGCCAAGACGGAGCGTGCCGGGGAGTTCAACCGCGAGTCTTCCAGGAGTGTCTTTCTCTGCTCGCTGATCGAAGAACGTACGATTTCTAATTCCTTGCGTCTAAAAAATTGCTAGCATCAACTGGTACTCGCCCCATGCCCAATCCCGCGCAATCCGATAACGCACCGTCGATAGCGTCCGCTCTATACGAGCGCAGCGGAGCCGCCGCCTATGGATTGAGTGCGGAGCAGTTCACCGCGATCATCGATGAGATCCTGCACAAACATATTTCTTCGAATCCGGCTTCAAGCGCCGGGCAGCACGCCGATTTCTGCTCCGCCCTTCGTCTCGAGGAACTAGCTCTCGCCCGCGCCTGCGCCGCTGGCAATGAGCGAGCGTGGCACGACTTCATAAGCCGCTATCGCCAGAAATTGCACAGCATGGCGCTACACATTACGCGCGACAGCGCGCACGCCACCGAACTGGCTGATTCGCTCTTTGCCGATCTGTACGGCGTCAATGTTCGCGACGGAGTCCGTAATTCCAAACTCGTCTCCTATACCGGCCGAGGCTCGCTCGAAGGCTGGCTGCGTACCGTGATGGCGCAGGAGTTCATCAATCGCTATCGCAAACAGAAACGCACCGTCAGTCTCGAAGAGCAAATAGAAGAAGGTGTGCAGTTTGCGGCGCCCGCGAATCGGGAGCGCACTTCCCCTCGAGTCTCCGGCGGCGCTTCCGATCGACACCTGGAATCGGCCACCGACGAGGCTCTAGCGGAGCTTTCGGCGGAAGACCGCTTCACGCTGGCATCGTATTATCTCGATGGCCGCACGCTGGCCGAGATCGCGCGCACTCTCGGATTGCACGAATCAAGTGTCAGCCGCCGCCTCGACCGCCTTGCAACCGCCCTCCGGAAGCGCATTTTGGCAGGCCTTCGAATGCGGGGAATGAGCCACGCCCAGGCCGCTGAAGCTCTGGAAGCCGACGTGCGGGATTTGCAGCTGAATTTGCGCTCCCGTTTGACGCAAGATTCCTCTGCGAAAACGTTCCCCGGTAGTAGCGGAAAAGTCCCCGTTCAAGGGCCGGGAGAAAGCGCTGACTGATGAAAGCGAATTGACTATAAATGACTGAAGTACCAAAAATCGTACACGATCGCCTCCGGGCAGCTGCCCTCGATCAGGGTTTGCCGGCCACAAACGCGGTTGAGCCGAATCACCCAGGCCCGGACCTCCTGACCGCTTTTGCCGAGCAATCGCTTTCGCGGGCAGAACGCGACGGCGTCCTCGAGCATCTCGTGCTTTGCGCCGACTGCCGCGACACGGTCGCATTGGCTCTTCCGGCTGAAAATGTCGTAGCCATTCCAATTTCCCCAGAGAGCGACGCGATGCAAGCCCCGGCTCCGCACCCGGCAAAACCAGCACCCCGCGGGGTCTTTGCCTGGCCAAGTCTACGCTGGGCTGCGCTCGCGGCGGGCGTCGTGGTGGTTGGCTCCGTGTTTCTATTGCGCCCCGGAAAGCTGAACCAATCGAATCAGTCCTCGGAAAGTCAGCGGATCGCGTCCACGAAGTTACCTCCGCCCGCCGCCACATCATCGACTAACGACCATGGAGCCGTCGCCGCGAATCCCGACGAAGCGAACTTAATAACCGTGACGCCGCAATCCCAGAAAGCTCCGGATCCGAGATTTACGTTGCGACAATCCCTCGCGCCGCATCAGGCAGAACACACCATGCTGCTAGCTCGCAATCACAAGTCTCCGCGGCAACCTGGCGGGCTGGCTAACTTGCCGGGATCAACAGCGCTGGCCTTGGATGATTCCGCAGCCCAGGAAACAGTGGGAGAAACCAATCGATCGGCAACTGTGACCACCGACGTCTCGGCCGCCAGCGAACTTGCTTCATCCTCCGCCAACCCTGCATTGATGGCGAACAGCGGCGCGCCCGCGATCGAGAAGGCCAAGCCCGCCGCGCCCGGCACAACTCAGATGAACGAATTGGCGCCAAGCGATGCCGATCAGCAAAAGGAAACAGATTCGGCGCTGGCCCCGGCCTTACGAGCTCGGGCAAGGGCGTCGGCCGCCAAGCTGGAAATTGCCGCGAGCCAAAAGTCAGCAACAGACCTCGCGCAACATGATGTTGCGCAAAACAATTTCGCCTGGACGATCAACTCCGGTGTCCTGCGACGGTCCCAGGACAACGGCCAGACTTGGCAAGACAATTTGCGCGCCGATCATCCACTACTCTGCTACGCATCCCGCGGCAACGAGATATGGACGGGCGGCCAAGGCGGTACGATCTACCATTCCATAGACGGCGGTATCACTTGGGTTCAGGTGCGCCCTTCTTTTAATGGCCGCCAACTCGCTTCCGACATAAATCGCATCGATTTACGCAGCTCTAATCTGGCCAGCAACAACTTAGGAAGCAACGACACTCAAGGTCCGGCCAAGATCGTCCTTTCCAGCGGCAACCACGAAATCTGGATGAGCGTGGATGGCGGAAAGACCTGGGAAATCAAGTAATATAGCCAAATATAGCCATTCTAGACGGTCACAATAGTAGTAACTCCCCACGGTAATGTTACTTTCGAACGGTGAACTGCGGTACTCATTTGCAAGCCACCCATTACGTAAGTGACATTTACAGTACGGCCAAGCGGACATAGGATGAACGAGTAGTTTGGCAGTTCTGGGGGAGGGCTGCCAGAGACGTTCTGAGCTTCATCGCTCAGAACGTTTTTCATTTTGGCTTCAGCCCGGAGCTGAATTGGCTAGCCTTGAGCCAAGCAAAGCACAAAGCGAACTCAAATCGCAGCGGGAGCGGCGACCTTCTTGTTTCCAAAAGCTGAATCGACCGTGGCTACGATCTGATCCATCGCCCCGTCGATGTCGAGCGTAAAACGAACCACGTCCATATTTTCCAGCGCCGGATAGTTGGCTAGCAGGATTTGCCATGCCGCGTCGCCACCAAGATCAATGCCCATGATCTCGTCGTAGCCGTATCCCAGATAGCGCGCGCGGCATAGAAGATCGCCGAAATGGACGAGGCAGGCGAGCGGTCCGGCCGCAAGACGGAGCACTAGCTCTCACTCGGAAGGACGTATACGCACGCCACACCCGGAGGGCAGGTTCTGCATTGTTTTTGGGAAAGAGCGCTCGGACAGCGCGAGGTTTTCGTAGGGGCAGGCACCGTCGCCTGCCCCGCCGAACGAGCTCGACCACTGCGAGCAGGTTCAAAATGCCAAAATGCCGATCTTAGAATCCAACTTTAACGCGCCCACTCACCCGGCGCTTTAGAATAAACAAGCTCACCTACACGGAGTAAGAAACATCACCATTCGCCGCGTCGGTTTCCGCCGACGGATATTCCGTTAGCGCCATCGCCTCGCCCGACTTGCTTCCACGCCGCATGGCGACAATTCCGGTCCGCACCATCTCCATGATTCCATAAGGACGCAGCAATTCGAGCAGGCCGTCGATCTTGTCTTCCGCCCCGGTGATCTCAATCGTTAACGACTCCGGAGCCACATCAACTACCCGCGCCCGAAACACGCTAGCGAGTTGCAGCACGTGCGATCGCGCGTCGTGTGCTGCCGCGACGCGGATCATGGCCAGATCCCGCACAATCGCCGGCTGATTGGTAATGTTTTCGACCAACAACACGTTTACAAGTTTGTATAGATTCGCTTCGATGCGCCGCGCCTGATCATGATCGGCATCGACCGTGATGGTCATGCGCGACACTTCAGGCTTCTCCGTCCGCCCCACCGTCAGCGAGTCGATATTGAAAGCCCGCCGCCGAAACAACGAAGCAACCCGGGTAAGCACTCCGGGCTTGTTCTCGACATACACCATAAAGGTATTCAGCATAGTTTTACGACCGTCGTTGGCTGTTGGCTTTTAGCTATTGGCTCTGAGCCAAAAGCCAATAGCCAAAAGCTAAGAGCAGGTTTACTCATCCTCCGCCGTCTCCACAATCGGACTCGGCCGCCGGATCATATCGTGCAGCGCCGCGCCCGCCGCCACCATCGGATACACCGTGTCTTCCTGCTCCACCTTAAAATTGATCAGCACCGGCCCCTCGTGCGCGCGCGCCGCCTCTACCGCCGGCACCACCTCCGACCGCTCCGAGATGGTCATGCTCCGAATCCCATAAGCATCCGCCAGCCTCGCAAAATCCGGATTCAGCAATGGCGTCGCCGCATAATTACGGTCATAGAAAAATTCCTGCCACTGCCGCACCATCCCCAAGAACCCATTATTAATAATCGCGATATGGATCTTCAGATTCTCCTGTACCAGAGTCGCCAGCTCGCACATGGTCATCTGGAATCCGCCATCCCCCACCACCACCCAAACCTCCGCCTCCGGGCACGCGACCTTCGCCCCAATGGCCGCCGGCAACGCAAAACCCATCGTGCCCAGCCCGCCCGAAGTAATCAGCGTCCGGGGATGCTCATGCTTGTAATATTGCGCCTCCCACATCTGGTGCTGTCCCACGTCCGTGACCACAATCGTCTTGGCGTCCCGCGTCTGCCGCCACAGATCGTTGATCACATGCGCCGCATAAAGGTGCCCGCTGTCCGGCAAATTCTGAATGTCACGCACCGCCGCATCGCCCTTCAGTTTGTCAATCGAATCCAGCCATTCACTACGATCAACGGATTCTACCTTCGGCATCAGTTCGAGCAACACTTCCCGCAAATCACCGACCAGCGGGACATCCACCTTCACGTTCTTGTTAATCTCCGCCGGATCGATCTCAATGTGAATCTTCTTAGCGTTGGTTGCGTAGGTTTTCAGATTGCCGGTGACGCGATCATCAAAGCGCATGCCAAACGCCAGCAGCAGGTCCGCTTCCTGAATCGTGTGATTAACCCAAGCTTCCCCGTGCATGCCCATCATCCCCAGATTCAGCGGATGCGACGCCGGAAACGCCCCCAGCCCCAGCAACGTCATCGCCACCGGGATTCCCGCCCGCTCGGCAAAATCCCGCACCTCGCGCATTGCCCCCGAAACAATGATGCCGTGCCCCGCCAGAATCAGCGGCCGCTTCGAGTTGTGGATCAACTCGAGCGCCTGCGCGTACTCGCGCGGAGCTGGCGACAGATCCGGTCGATACCCCGGCAGTTGCGGCTTCGCCGCCTCCCAATCAAACTCGCACGTCCCCTGCTGCGCGTCTTTAGTGATGTCGACTAGCACCGGCCCCGGCCGCCCTGACTTCGCCACATAAAACGCCTCGCGAATCGTCTGCGCCACTTCGCCCGCGTGCGTCACCAGATAATTGTGTTTCGTGATCGGCAGCGTCACGCCCGTAATATCCGTCTCTTGAAACGCATCGGACCCGATCAGCTTGCTTCCCACCTGCCCCGTGATACAAACGATCGGAATCGAATCGAGCATCGCCGTAGCGATCCCCGTTACCATGTTCGTCGCGCCCGGCCCCGACGTCGCGATCGCTACGCCCACTTCTCCGCTCGCTCGCGCATAGCCATCCGCCATATGCGTAGCTCCCTGCTCATGCCGCACCAGCACATGATGAATCTTGCTGTGCTTCAGCGCGTCATACGCTGGCAGAATCGCTCCGCCCGGGTACCCAAAGACCACCCGCACACCTTCTCGCTCCAGACATTCCCAGAGAATGCCCGCGCCCGTCATCGTCTTTTTCCCGGCCTTTAGCGGGCCCGAAATTGGCGCGCTTTCTTGATCCGTCATGCTGACTCCTAATATCGCAAAACCTGTCTTCGTGGCACAAATCTACGCCGCCAGCCGGAGCGAATGGGATAAATCTGCCTTGTCATCTTGAGCGTAGTCAGAATTTCGCAAAGCGAAGTTCCTCACGCGGTCTAAGGCCCACTACACCCTTGATGCACTAGAACTTAAGCTCAAATGCTAACAAACCGACCGGTCGGTTGCAAGAGCTAATCGGAGAAGCGGGTTACACTCGGGTCCGCCACCGCTCACTTGTGTTCCTCGAGCGCCCCTCGCGGAGGCAGTTTGTCGTAAGCTTCGTAGCCTTCCCATTCAATCGGCGTGAAGGTGTCTCTCAGCAACGTCTCCAGCAGCTCTTTGAAAATCCCTTCCCCGTTTCCGCTGTTCGTCATGATGACGATGCCAGTTTTCCGCTTATCCAGGCACGCCGTGTAATTCCGCCAGCCCACGTCATGTCCCTCCTTGAAAAACACTTTCCCATAAGGAATCCAATAAAGCCCCCAGCCCAGTCCATAACTCAACCGGATCGCCTTATTCTCCTCCGTCGCTTCGTCGCTAAGCGTCGGAAACTCGTGCTTCGACACGATCTGAATCTGCGGACTCAGCATCTCGTCCCGGGTCTTACTGCGCACTAACTTCACCGCCATCACTGCCTGCATAAACCGCGCAAAATCGGCAACCGTCGTGACCATCGAGCCAGCAGCTTCCGCCTTATTTCGTTTGTCCGGGCCGAGCGACCGCCCGTGCTCGTCATAGCCGTTCGCATAGTCGCTTTCGAAGTTCTCTTGCCATAGCATGCCAGTCCGCGCCATTCCCAACGGTTGAAAGACACGTTTCCGCATCAGTTCATCCAATGGTTTTTTCGTGATTGTCTCCACCACCAGTTGCAACAGATCGATCCCCTCGCCCGAATACGCGAAGCGCGATCCCGGCTCAAAATGGATTCTCAACTTCCGGTCGTCCTCAACCCAACGAAAATTGGCGAAACCAGCCGTGTGGCTGAGCAGCATTCGCGCCGTAATGCGCTTATACCGCGGGTCACCCGCCAGATCCGAATACTTGGAATATTCCGGCAGCGGCTTCGGCAGGTACTGATAGATGGGCTTATCCAGCTTCAGCGTGCCGTCGTCCACCAGTTGCATTGCCAGGTATGCGAACGCTACTTTAGAAAACGATGCGGCGTACATCACCGAATTCACCGTCAGCGGCAGATTTCTCTCTTTGTCCCTTTCTCCATACGCTTTCAGGTAGGCGACCTTCCCCCCATCGAAGATCGCTATCCCCACGCCCGGAACTTCCGCGGCCTTCATCAACCGCGTTACCGTAGCATCGATTTCCGTTGCCGTAATCGTGCTGCCGTCCAATCGCGTGACCGATTGAGTCTGTCCCGCTGCTGCGGTCACGCTAACTGCGGCCACCATCGCAAACACGAGGACCGTTTGCCTCATCATACTTTTCCGCTCGCGGTTACAGTCCCGGTCCCTCCGGATAAGCTGGCAAATCCGGTGGCCGCAGCGGCAGTTTCTTCGGATGCGCCTTGATCTGCTCCATCAACATCTCAATCGCCTTCTCCAGTTGCGGGTCCTGTCCCTTCACCACCAAATCCGGAGGATTGTCCACCGGCACGTCCGGTTCCACGCCATGGTTCTCGATCAGCCACTTGCTGTCCAGCCCATACATGGAAAATTCCGGCCGCGTGATATAGCCGCCATCCATGAGCGGCATCTCCCCGCGAATCCCGCGCACTCCGCCCCACGTCCGCGAGCCGATCAGCGGTCCCAGTTGATAGTGCTTGAACATGTAACTGAAAATATCTCCATCCGATGCCGCCATATGATTGGTCACGCACGCCATATACCCATAGAAAACATTGGACGGCGTCGTGCCCGATTCAAAGTTGCGCGCCGCACCCATTGCCGCCAGCACCCTGCGCAAGCGTTCGAAAATCAGCTCATCCACAAATCCGCCGCCGTTGTAACGCACGTCGAAAATAATGCCTTCCTTCCGAATCTGCGGAAAGTACTGCTCGACGAAAGCGTTCAGTCCTGCCTCGCCCATATCCGGCAGATAAACATAGCCGATGCGCCCGCCGCTGGCCGCGTCCACCTTCTTGCGATTCGTCTCGACCATATTCAACTGCCGCAGGCTGTGTTCGTCGGCAATCGGCTTCACCACGACCTTGCGCGCCCCGTCTGCGCTCGGCTTCGTGTTGATAGTAAGCGTGACCACTTCATTGGCCGCATTTGTGAGTAACTCGTCCGGCGACTGCGGCGCCCGCAAAGCGCGCCCATTAATCGCAACGATGTACTCGCCTTCCTTCACATTCACGCCGGGTTCCGTCAGCGGAGAGCGCATATGCGCGTCCCAGTTTTCGCCCGAATATATTTTTTGGATGCGATAAATCCCACTCGGCGCATCGACTTCATAGTCCGCGCCGAGCTGCCCGACATTCACCGGATGTAAGTCAGAATAATCTCCGCCCCCAACATATGTATGCGAGTTCGATAACTCACCAATCATCTCCGCCATGATATAAGTCAGCGAGTAACGATCGGCCACATAAGGCAGTAACTGTGCGTACTTATCCCTGATCTTCGGCCAATCCACTCCATTCATCGCTGCTTCAAAAAAGTAATCGCGCTCCTGCCGCCACACTTCGTTGTAGATTTCCTTCCACTCCTGGGGCGGATCGGCCTCCGCACGCATGCCATCCAATTTGAGCGCTCCATCTCCCACCTTATGCGGCGAATCCGGAGGCTTGGCGTCGATAATCCCACTCGGCCCATCGCCCTCCGCCCGGTACAACAGCTTCGATCCATCGCTAGAAAGCGCAAACCGGTCGGCACCCTCCAGCAGCACCTTGTCCTTATGCTCCTTCAAATCGTAAACATGAATCGCCGGATTCTCCCCGGCTAGCGGCCCTGACAGCCCCTGAATCGGCGAAGTCGAGTAATAGATTCCATCCTTCGAGGCGTCAAAGCTCCCAATCCGCGACGGCGGAACCGCCGGCGCCACAATGCGGTTCTCAATCCCCTCCAGATCAATCCGAAACACCTTCGGAGGCTCTTTCGTCGCAGTTTCTACCGTCTTCTCCTCAGTCTTCGCTTCCGCCTCCTTCTTCTTATCTGGCGGTTGCTTCGGGTTTTTCTTGTTTGACTCGGGCACCGGCTCACTCGCCGCCGGCTCTTCGCTCTTCACGTTCACCTCGTCGCTTAAAGCTGGATATGGCGAAGGCTCGTCCGCTGTCAGTGTGACAACATAGACGCGAGTGGTCTTAGGATTCGCGAACTCGATGTCGATGTTACCCAGCACCTCGTTATAATCCCGGTCGGACAGGAAGTATAAGTAGCGCTTGTCGGGATCAAACACCGCTGCATAGCTATTTTCCAATGTCGAAGTTACAGGGGTTATCTTGCGATCGGCCAAGCTATACAGATATACAACCGCAAACCCCGTATCCAAATTCTTGTCGTAAACCAGCCACTTGCTGTCCGGAGACCAGTTATAATTCTGTATCTCGAAAAACTTGGCGCTATCCACCCGCACCGGCTTTTTCTCTTTGATATCGACATACCAAAGTTTCAGTGTCTGGTCGGCCCAGGCAATCTTCGAACTATCCGGAGACCACGCCGGCGTGAGCATAAATCCCTTATGGCCGCTGGTGATCTCCTCCTCGGGCCCCAGCCCGTCCTGAGGAGTGATATAAATTTCATCTTCTCCAGTCCGATCCGACACATACGCGATCCACTGCCCATTCGGTGACCACGCCACTTTCTGCTCGCGCACACCCGGCGAATTCGTTAGATTGCGGATACTCCCTTCTTTCGCCGGAACCGTAAATACCTCGCCCCGCGCCGCAAACACGGCCCGTTTCCCGTCCGGCGCAATATTGAAGTCCGTAATATGCCGGCTGGCATTCACCCAATGTTTCATCGCCTGATCGCGTTCGCCATTCACATAAATAGTCAACTTCTTAGGCTGCCGGGTTTCGAGATCGAAGGTATAAAGATAGCCACCGTTTTCAAAAATAATCGCGTCCGACCCCATGCTGGGCCACATGACATCAAATTCGTCGAACTTAGTAAGTTGCTCGACCTGCTTACTCCCCAAGTCATAGCTATAAAGATTGAGCTTATGCTCCACTCCGCGATCGGAAGTAAAATAAATCGCGTTCCCCTTCCACATCGGAAACGTGTCCGTATACTCCGTGTGCGGAACAACCCCATCGACGACATTATTCTTAACGTCGTAAATCGTAATGTCCTGCGCCATCCCTCCCGTATATCGCTTCCATTGCCGGAAATTGCGGAAGATCCGGTTGTAAGCGACCTTCGTCCCATCCGCCGAGAATGAGAGTAGTCCGCCATCATCCATCGGCATCGGCTGAGGCCAGCCGCCCTCAATGCTCACCATGGTCGGCCGCTTCGCCCACCCATTCGCAGCGTATCGCCGCGAAAGAAAAACAACGTTCTTACTATCCGGCGTCCAAGCAATCACTTCGTTCAGTACGCCCATGCGATCGCTGAGTGGTTGCGCCGCTCCCTGATAGTAAGTCAACTGCTTCGGCTGTCCGCCGTCCGAGGGCATCACATACACGTTAAAGTTGCCGTCATATTGCCCCGTGAATGCCAACCACTTTCCGTCCGGCGAAAATTTCGGAAACAGTTCGCGCCCAGGATCTGAAGTAACCCGGCGCGCCCCGCCCCCCGCGCTCGACGCGATCCAGAGGTCGCCGCCATACATAAATGCGATTTTGTCTTTATATATGTCCGGAAAGCGCAGCAGTCGCCCTTCCTGCGCTTCCTGGGCCGCCATCAGGCAAGCGCAGCCGATAACAAAACTGATAATCACGACGACACAAAACCGTCGAATAAAAATCATGCGAATCCTCATAGGGAGATTTCTTGCGGGGAGTAAGTAACAGGAGAAAACCATTTTTGACAAGCGGGATTGTATCAGCTTCGCCGCTGCCCTTCTAACATTTCATCCAGTTATCTCTATTGAGCCGGCGCGACCGAGTAAGATTGCACCGCTTCCTGGCAGGCGCCGGCCGCGGTTAACACTTTGTCAAACGCTGTATCTGTTCGAAGCTTGCTCAGCAAGGGATCGGCCAGCAGATTTTCATGCGCGCAATAATTCTGCTCCACCGCGCTCTGTAACAAATGTAGTGCCGCCTGCCGCTTTCCGCAGTAAGCGAAAATCGATCCCTGGTAATACCACGTCTCGGGATCAGGCTCGGTCGGCAAATTTGTTTCCGTTTCCTGCGCCATCCGGTCCAGTTCCGACGCCGGACGCAGGCCAAGACAAGCCTCCATCAGATCACGATGATAGCGCGGCGTGGTCGGCATCCGTTTCACCATCTCGCGCGCCTCCTGCACCTTGCCCTCGCGCAAAAGCAGCGACGGCGTCACATACGCGGCCCATTCCGATCCCGCATCCAGCCGCACAAAGTCCCGCGCCCGGTCCGTCTTTCCCAACTCCATGAACGCCCATGCGCACGACCGAAACGCGTAGTTGCCCGGGTCAAGGGCCAGCGCAGTACTGCATTCACTCGTCGCCTGTTCCAGCATTCCCGCGTAGCGATACACAAAGCTCATCGTAAAGTGAGCCTGCGCGCTCTCCGGACGCCGCTTCACCAGAGCCTGGGCCGATTGATACGCTTTGCCCAGTTCACCGCGCTCCACATGATTCGTAATCAGTTGTCCCGCCGCAAACACACGATTCGGATCCAGCTCGATCGCGCGTTCATAAGCTTTGTTTGAGCGCTGGAACATTGGCTCTCCGCCATCCGAATAATCCGCGTCATAGTAACAACGCAAACCCAACTGCTCCCACGCTGGCGCATAAGTCGGATCCACTTCCACCACATGCTCCAGCACCGCAATCGCATCCTTATTTGGTCCCGCATCATGCGGCAGCGCCAGACTATGTAGATACAAGTCGTAAGCCTCGGCATTTTTCGGGCGCGTCCCTGTGTCAAGAAATCCGCCGGCCACGCCAATCGCCGGCAGCAACTCCTGCCGTATCCGCGCTGCCATCTGCGACTGCAAGGCAATCAGATCCTGGGCGGGCGCGGTCATGTTGGTCTGCCATACCAGCTTGTTTCCCTCGACCTGAATCGCTTCCAGCGTAATCATCAGCCGGTCGCCCTGCTTCAGAAAATGTCCCGTAAGAACGTTGGCGACGTGCACTTCCTTGCCCGCTCGCTGCGGATCCACATCATTCCCCACAAACTTGCGCGTGATCGCCGACGGCCGAACATCGAGCGTTCGTGTGTAGGTAAGCGTATTGGCAATTTCATCAGCCAGCGCGAAGCGAAGAAACTCCACGCTGATATCCCCATTCATGTTCTGCAACGGCAGCACCGCAATCGTATTCTTCGGCGCGCCGGCCGCTTCCATCCGATGTTGTTTGAACCACACCGCTCCTACCGCCGCCAAAACCGTAACCAACAGCGCACTGACACCTAACAGAAGATAGGTCGAAAATTTACTCGTCGCCTGAAACGTGCTCGTGGCGATGCGATACGGCAAAACTGGCCGCCGCATCCCACTCTTGGTCATCCCCGATTCTGTTTCCCGACGCAGCGATTGCAGGTCGCCCTTCATCGCCAGCGCATTCGGATAGCGATGCCCGCGATCTTTCTCCATCGCGCGGCCAATAATGCCTTCCAGATCCTGGGGTAGCGCGGGATTGAGACTTAGCGGGGAAACCGGCTTCTGGTTCAGCACGGCATCCAGCGTGGTGATCACATTGCCAGTGGCAAAAGGCTTCTTGCCAGTCGACATTTCATACAGCACGACGCCCAACGAAAACAGATCGCTCCGCGGATCCAGGTCTTCACCGCGCGCCTGTTCCGGCGACATATAAACCGCCGTCCCCGGAATCACGCCCATTGCGGTTAGCGAGTCTTCGAGCGCCGCCTCGCTCGACCCCGGATCGCGCGCCGACTTTGCCAATCCAAAATCGAGAATCTTAGTTTGCCCGCTTTGCGACACAAAAATATTTGCCGGCTTGATATCGCGATGAATGATTCCTTTCGCATGCGAAGCCGCCAACGCGTCCGCCACCTGAATGCTGATATCGAGAACCTCATCCACCTCCATCGACTTGCCGCGTATCCGTTCCTTCAGGCTCACCCCTTCCAGCTTCTCCATCACAATGAAGGGATGCCCGCCGTTGTCATCGATGTCGTGGATGGTGCAGATGCCAGGATGGTTCAACTGCGAAGCGGCGCGAGCCTCACGCATAAAGCGGTCGAGGGACTTGCGGTCGTGCACCATTTCCTCAGGAATAAACTTGAGCGCAACGTGGCGCGCGAGGCGCGTGTCTTCCGCCTCATACACCACACCCATGCCACCACCGCCGAGCTTGCCCACAATGCGATAGTGGGAGACTGTCTGGCCGATCATTCCGGAGGCCTCAGTGCCGTCGGCGCTATGTTAGGCCGCTGGCCAAGAATCGGTCAACCCGCATCGGGGAGAAGGGAAAGACATGATCCCGGAGACAACGCCTCTGATCACGTTTGGACTGGGACTCACATAAGATCATCTCTGCCTCAACTCAGATCAACTCATCGCATCTCCGCTTATTCGCGTCTGGGTCGGGCGTCCCTTTGTTGCCCCTGGGTGTGGTGCGTGGGGCGCTGAGTGGAGATGTGTGGATTTTGGAGTTGGGGCGGAGTGCGTGAGGAGCCCGCATGGATTAGCGAGGTCATATTCTTGAAAGTGACGTGCATCGTGAACCATCCTCATGAGCTGTGCCCCTTCGGAGAAATCGTCAAGGATCTTAAATGAGGGTTCTGGGAGCACCACATTGAACCACGGCGGGGCCGCGGGACGGGTAAACACTGGGCGACCAGGGAGGATCTACTACTTCTTACCACAATGCTGGTCGAGAAATCGGAAGACATCGTCGGCCCAGACGGCGG
>Ga0209624_10000186_pt1 | contig 57187 bp, 40 predicted proteins | sample JacPinW_OM2H0_O1_FD_188565 | JGI IMG/M metagenome (GOLD analysis project Ga0209624, IMG submission 188565) | Forest soil microbial communities from Algoma, Ontario, Canada - Jack Pine, Ontario site 1_JW_OM2H0_O1 (SPAdes) (version 2) | ecosystem: Environmental > Terrestrial > Soil > Boreal... | reverse complement strand
ATCTGATTCGCGCAGGCAGCCTCGCAGAAACTCAAGTATCCTGAGCCGAAGGGTTCCCCTGAAAGAACTTCCTGGTCGCTGGTTGGCATTCCGCTAGCTGCTGCTCTGAACCTGCTGCCTAAAACCTGGTGAAGAAATAGCTGAAGCGGTTTCTTCAAGGCCATGTTTTGCAACCGGCTGCGACACACTCCACGGGCGAGAATTTTACGTTACAGGATTTACCTTATTGCTGCCCGACCATCCGGTTCGTGTAATAGAAGCTGTATTTCGGTTATGGCTTTTGAAATCGCCGCTCAGAATTGGTTTAGGTAACGGCGTCTCCTATGCCCTCAGCACGAACCAACTCGGAGCTTTCGGTTTTCAGGCGCGCGATCGACTGCTGGCCTTATATCTTCATCGCTGTCTCGGTTACAGGCTTGGCGTATCTCGCTCTCAGCGCGGCGCAATGAGATCTTCCTCGCCTCGCGTCTCCCGGTCGGAATCTGCAGCCCCAGCGCTCCATCGAGCGAACTCAATCGTAATCAACGGGTATACCATTTCCGGTAAACGGAGATAAAACTCGACTCCGTGGCCGCGGCTGCAATCGCCTGACGAACCAGGGTCTTCACCCCTGCATATAAGGCATATGCCGGATACTATGCGAAATTCACGCGCGCATACTCAGGGAGTGAGCTACGGGAGTCAATTCCAACATGATCGCCACCTACGTGGCGCCATTCGAAAACGAACTTAGAAACGCCTGGAGGTCATTCGCTTATGTCGTCACGGAAACTTACTTTGTTCTCTGTTGTGTTGTGTTGTGCGAGCTGGGCTGTCGCGCAAAGTGCCCCAGGCGGGGCGGCGCCTGCCGGCGGTTCGAGCAGCGCGGGACACAGCTCAACGGCTTCGCCATCCACCCCACCGACCGGCTCGGTGAACCCGCCGACTGGCAGCACTTCGCCGCAGACCAGCCCCACGACTCCACCGACCGGCAATCCGCAGACAACCCCTGGATCCACTTCACCCAGTGGAACTCCGAACACAACTGTACCTGGTTCGAATTCTCCCAACGCTCCGACGCCTGGAAGTACCACGCAGCCGTCGACCGTCAACCCCAACACCACAACGAACCCCGGCAGTTCGCCCAGCGGTTCGCCATGCGGAACTTTGCCCGACACGTCAGGCTCCACTCCGAACTCGGGATCGTCGAGTTCCAATCCGTCAACCTCGGGAAGCCAAGGCAATAGCAATAGCAGTGGCAGCACTTCGCCCGGGACGAGCCCCGCGCCCTCTAACCCGTGCCCGCCAAGCGCTAGCGGTACCACTTCACCGCACGCTTAAAACCTTCGCCGCGCGTTGGGGGCGAGCAGCCTGATCGTTGAATGTTTTTTCGCGGGCCCCCTGGGCCCGCTTTTTTCGGCCTTTCCTTGTTCCCCAGAACAACAAATGGACGGCTTCCGTTGGCTTGCTTCTCGCATCAGAATGCTATGTACTCCGACTATCATTTCCCCGAATACGAACTCCGCAGTCCCGCCGACCCCCAGCCATTTCCGGTCCAGGAACCTCCAGATCCACCCGAGAACCCCGACATGCCCGTGCGCGAGCCTGAACCCGAAGTTCCCAACCAGATTTAGCGGTTGCAGTCTTATGTCACCGAGCCGACGCGGAGAAATCTGCCGCGCTAAACTAAGTGATTGAGCGAACCCCTACAGTGAACGGCGGATTGTCTCCGGACCCTCTTAAATTCCATACTTGAGTCAAATGTGCTTCCCGTGCACCGGTTGCGCGCTCATTCCGTCACCGCTCCATCCAATCAACTGCAAATCAGGAGGAAAAAATGGCACACTACGGCACTCTGAAAGACGCAAGCGTCACCGACGCTGCTGATGATATCCGCGGCTCTCATTTGTATGGTTTGAACGACGAGAAGTTGGGCAAGATCGAGGATGTGATATTCGACCATGCCAGCGGCGATATCCACTATGTCGTCGTCGACACCGGCGGCTGGCTCTCCAGCAAGAAGTTCCTCGTTCCCGCCATCGCCCTGCGGGTCTCGGCGAAACACAGCAATGCCTTCGAGGCGAATCTCGATCAGCGCCAGGTCGAAAGCTTTCCACCCTACAGCGAATCGGATCTCGATTCCGAAAGCAAGTGGGCTGGCTATGAAGGTCGCTACCGCTCGAAGTGGGTCGCCGATCCCGTGATGCATCGCGCGGAAACGGATCGCAACATCACTCCCACGTCCCAGCAATCCGGCGGAAATCCGGTCTCGGAGCACGCTGCCGCCCAAGCGCACGGACAGTCGACGGACTCCCGGCGCCCGGTCCGTACCACTGCGGGTAGAGCCGATCTTGAGTCGGCCTCCTCCGTGACCGACCGCGCCGTGCCGGCTGGAACCGATTCCGTCGTAATCAGCAATAGCGCGGTTGGAATCGGTGGACGCTGGGATACTTTCCAGAGTCGCCTGCGCGAACGCCGGAAAGAAGCCGTTTCGGGATGCAATACGTGCTCTGGCCAGTCCGCCGTCAAACGCGGCTCGGAAAGCGCCGATACCCTGCGGAAAGCGGTGTAGGCAATATTTCGAGGGCTCACAAAGCCCTGCAATAGGCATGCGAAAGTTCGGGGCACCTCGATTCGATCCTATTCTTCGGATACGAAAGAGGTGCCTCGATCGTTTGTGTGTGGAATATACACAATGGTTTTTCCGGGCAATCACAAGATCGTTCTTTTTTCCCTTTTTCGGCTTCTCTTTTTCGGCAGATATTGAATTAGCGAAAACGAAGCAGATCGAAGCGGCATCTCACCTGCCGTCATGATTGCGGGCAATCCAAAGGCCGGAAGAACGATAGCAGCCTGTGCGATCGCCCTCGTATTGCTAATCGTGATGAGTGCAACTTTTCTGGCCAAGCGGAAGAGACAATCCCCGCTGAAAGTGCCGCTTCATCCTTCCACTATGGTTTTGAATTTTTGAATGCCCACTGAGCACTGGCGGGCTGGTGAAGAGGTCTGGTGAAGAGGCCAACAGCGCTGGGTCTGGACGAAATGACTAAAAGCCACGGCTGCTTTTGCGGCACTCGCGCCGCCGCCGCCAACCGCCCGCTCAAGAGACTGAGTGCAGACGCGCTTTTCAGCAGGCGACTAGCGGCTGGGAGAGACTTTCCACAACAAGGCAAGCGCCCGGGCAGCGTCGGCTAGCGCGCGCTTCTCCGCATCCACTGGCGAGCCCGAAACGCCGATTCCAGCGCGTTGTACGATTGGAGTTCGGTATTGCGAGACATGGCCGGTAAGACCCACCTGATAAACGTCGCGTACGGCGCATTCGAATGCGCGTTTTAGGTGCTTGGCAGGCGGAAGGGATGCGCACTTGTTCGTCATGAGAAGTACTCTCTTTCCCGTTTTAGGCTTTCGTCTTAAGCAATCGCAGTCTTAAGCAGCCTCGGTTTTAAGAATGTAAGACGAACCCTGGCGCGTCACAATACAGCTTTGCACGCAACTGTGACACCTGCGTCTCCTAGCAGTCCTCAGGTGTGTCATTTAAGTGGGGGAATACCCGTAGCTTTTACTGTAAGGATGAAGCGTGCGTGGTGCGGCTTAATGCGCCGCACCACGGGGAAGTACGAAGGGGGAGATCGTCCGCAGAAAAATGATTAAGCAGCAGCCACTTCGAATTCGGAGTGGACACAATTTCGAAGTGCGCGTAAGGCGTACAAAGCATCGTCCAGAACCACATCTTCTTCAATGTGGTCTGTGGTGATGACAAACAGTTCTTTGATGCGCAAAAGAATGGCGCTCTCGGCCTCCGCAATTCGCTGCGAAACCTTGTTCCGGTCGGTTTCGAACAGCGCCGCATGGTAAAGAGTGTGCCAGGCAATTCCAGGGGCAGCATAGGACATGCCAGTATTCATATTCACGATCCTTGGAGGAGACGGCTCGTCCAGCTAGCGGTTCTGGCGTCCGTGAATTAGGGCCCGACTAGGCAAAATACTGCAGGTAAGATGGGCCGCTCTATCGGGTAATTCCCGTATTTTCCACAGGGCTAAGGAAAAGATGTGGAAGGAAAAGATGTGGAAGGACGCGGGGGACGATCACTGGTGCGCCCTTCCACCCGTGACTAGGCCGCCCGTTTCGACCTTGGCTTGGGACTCTGGGTTTCTTCTTGTTCTCCCTGTCCTGCCTGCGAATTGATCTGCTCCGCCAGCTGCGTCAGCCTTTCATCCGTCTGTTTCTCTTCTTCCAGGGTTTGCTCGAGTAGGGATACGTGCTCGTTTTCACCCAGCAATTCCGCGAAAGCCTTCACCGTTCCGTAGCCCGCGATCTCGTAATGCTCCACTCTTTGGGCGGCACCAATAATCGCGGCATCCATCAAAGCGCCCTCGTAGTCTTCCGACAGCGTCTCAGCACCTTCCTTGACGATCCCTTCCATTCCCACGCATTTCTTGCCGGCGGGTTTCTCCCCCAGCATCTCGAAGATCTGCTCCAGCCGCGAAACGTGTTCCGACGTCTGACGCAGGTGCTCCTCGAAACCCTGGCGCAATTCTGCATTCGACGAGCCTTTTGCCATCTTGGGCAGCGCTTTCACGAGTTGGGTCTCCGCGTTGTAGAGATCCTTCAATTCATTCACGTATAGCGCTCGCAATGAGTCCTTGGGCATTATTTTTCCTCCAGGAGTGATTTCCAGCGATGGAGCGGAGTGTCATGCACTGGTTTCTTCTCGAAAACTATGTCCCTCATGTGCTTCAAACAATACCCCAGATGCTGTATAGATTTTTGCATCTCGAATTCGCTCGAAACGGCTAGCGCGCGCCGCCCGGCGCCGGGCCGTGGCCCTCGGTCAAGTGATCTTCTTTGGGACGCTCGTCCTTGCGATGGAAGTCGAGCCCGAAGCGGGGAGCTTCGCGCGTCCCGCTGATCCTGAAAGGAAATTCCGTTCCCGCTCCATGCTTGTGAAAAAAAGGATCGACCGGTTTCAGCAGAATCGATTTCCAGCCCGTCGTCATCTGCGAGAGCTTCGCATCCAGCCGCAGCAACCCGTGAAAATCGAATGTATTGCCGTCCAGGCTGTATTGTCCCGTCACGTCCGCGTGCGTCCCCGGAATCAGAAAATGCAGAGAGGAGAACGACATCAATCCCTGCCTCAGAGTGAACGTGCCTTGTAGATCGGAGGTCACAATGGGGTTGGCCTGTTCCTGGCCCGCACGATGCACGCCCCGACTCAGCAGGCTTAACGAATCAATCTTGTCCTGGACCTTTTCGTTGGTGAAACGAGCCGCCGGAATGTGAAAGTTTCCCTCGAGCTGCAGACGGTTGGAAACGTCCTCACTCCCTGCAGGGAGGCTAAGCTTGGTCTTCATCGCGACCCTCCCCGCCATGATCGGCGGGTCGGTCTTGACCCCCAGCTTTAGCAGATCTTCGATGCGGGCATCGCCCAGCACCACATCGAGTTCTATGTCGTGCCCCCGAGGGCTTTTTATGCGCACGATCTTGCCTCGCGCCGTAAAAGACGAGTGCAGGATTCTGGCCTTTACCGGGTCGAGATAGGTGTCGCCGTCCGTGCCGTCAACAATCGCATGAAACTCGGTGTGCAGCGGGACGCGATGCCCGCTCACCGTAATCTGAAAGTCGGGCGTATCGGTCTGGCCTTGGACTTCAATGCGCCCCAGCGTCCCGCCATACTTTCCCGTCGACGATAGGATCCCCGCGATGCCCGAAAGCGTTGCCAAATTGGCGTTGGTGAAAGAATAATCCCCCATGACGGCGGTATCGCGCGGACTTTTTTCGTTCAGCGGTCCGAACTGCCCCGTCGAATGGATGGCGCCCTGTGGCTTGGGATTCGTCAAATTCGCATCGAAGCGCAGCGGTTGGCCGGGCCCAATGTCTGTCATCCGCAAATCGCTGATGTCGAACTCCACCGGCGGCTTGCTCGGTCGGACGGTGTTGATAATGAGTTTTGTCTGGGTGCACACGAAACGGTCCACCACAATACTCATCTTCATTTTTCGGCCCCGCTGCCGCAAGTCCTTCATCTCCTGGCGGTCTTGGTTGGGAGGGATATTCACCACGAGGCCATCCAAATAAATTACGTCTACATGCATGGGCTCGCGAAACAGGCTGCGCAACGCCGTCTGAAAACGGAATTCTCGAACCGCAAGCAAAGGCTGCACCCCGGGTTCCCACGCATTCGGATCGGTGAGCCCGTAGACCCGCAGCCCGTTCCCCTCGACGTGAACGCCATCTGCCACCCAGACGTGAAGCTCCCCGAGTTCAACCCGGCTTTTGAAACGAGCCGATAGCGTCTCAATCACTCGCGCTCGAAGAATAGGCTGTGCCCGCGCCATCACCACGCGAACGCCCACCGCCACCACCGCGGAAAATACCAGGAGGATTCCAACAATCCAGCGCCACCGGCGTGTTCGTCGTTCTGGTTGCATAAAAAAGGACCCACCTGCCAAGCGCTCATGGCTCCTCGACAGACAGACCTCCTCGATTTTAATCACCAGCCTGGACACTTACGAATCAGGTCTTTCCTGCAATGTTGCGGGGTTGAAACGGGCGTCGGTGGGAAATGCCGGCGGGCTGGCGGTGTTTCCTGCGGCACGGCGCCTTCGGCCGTCCCCGCGAATGACCTTGCTAACCATCCTCTGACTCCCAGCAAAACTTCTTGCCCAACCCGTATTTTCGCGGGAAAATGTTCCCTTCGAACGGTCTCCCGATTCTTCCTGCGAAAGCAGACCAGAGGTATTCGCATGCATTCCATTCCTCGCCATGCCTTTGCTGCCCTGATTTTATTTTTCCTTTTTGCCCACTTTTATGGCAGCCAAGCCCAGACCAGTCTTCCCTACCAGAAACCTCCTCAAGCGATCATCGATCTGGTCGACACCCGGCCCACGCCCGGCGTCGAGGTTTCCCCCAAAGACAGCTCAGGCTCGCAATGGCTGCTGATCGAATCCTACTCCGGCTTGCCCTCGGTTGCCGATCTGGCGCAGCCCGAGCTTCGTTTGGCCGGCCTGCGCTTCAATCCAGGGACGAACGGCCCGAGCCGTGGACGCTATATCACGTCGCTGATGTTGCAGTCTCTGCCGAACGGCCAGGCCAAGCCGGTTTCCGGGCTCCCCTCCGACGCTAAGATCCGTTTCGCAGCGTGGTCGCCCGATGCCCGCCACGTCTCCTTCATCAATGCTACGGACAATCCCACCGACCCTGGTCTCAGTCTGTGGATCATCGATGTGGCTTCGGCCCAGGCCCGTCGTCTGCCCGGCATTGCGCTCAATGCCATTTTCGGGCGACCCTGTGAATGGTCCAGCGATAATGCCAGCCTTATCTGCAAGACAATCCCGAAAGACAGAGGTCCAGCTCCGAAGCGGAGCGAAGTACCGAATGGCCCCGTGATCCAGGAAAATCTGGGACGGGTCACGCCAGGCGCCACTTATGAAGATTTGCTGAAAAATTCCACCGACGAACAGATTTTTGATTACTACGCGAGCTCGCAAATTGAAGTCGTCCGCCTCGACGGCACGACCAAAGACATTTACCAAACCGGCATTATTCAGAGTGCTTCGCCTTCGCCCGACGCTCACTACATCCTGGTCGACGAGCGCCATCATCCCTATTCCTATGTGCTGCCGTTTCCCATGTTTCCCGAGCGCTTCGTCACCATCAATCTGGCGACCGGCGCCAGTAAACCGTTGGCCGACAAACCGCTCGAAGACACCATCCCCAACATTCACGATGCAGTCGAGGCGGGCCCGCGTGAGTTCGACTGGCGGAGCGACGCCCCCGCGACCGTTTCCTGGGTCGAAGCCGGAGATGGCGGCGATCCCCGCAAGGAGGTTCCCGTCCGCGACACGCTCTTCCTCCTGGACTCCCCTTTCGATGGTTCGCCCCGCAAACTCGCCGACCTGCCATTCCGATTTAGCAACCTGGTTTGGGGGAGCGGCCATCTCGCGCTGGTCGAAGAAGCGCGCTGGAAAGACCGCAAGCGCATGATCCTCGCCGTCTCCCCTGATGCCCCAACGGTTCCAGTTAAATTGTTTGAAGGTTCCTTTGAAGATCGTTATCACGATCCGGGCGAGCCATTTGAAGTCATGAACGCCGCCGGTAAGCTCGTTTTACAAACCACTGCCGATTCCCGCGGCATCTACCTCCACGCCGAGGGTGCATCGCCAGAAGGTGACCGCCCAGTCGTCTCTGTCATGAGCGCGAGCCGCGGTGAGACCAAGCGCCTCTGGCAGTCCGCCGACCACTTCTTCGAATCTCCCGTATTCGTTCTCGACGCCGCCAGTTCTACCATCCTCCTCCGCAGGGAATCTCCGGAACTGCCTCCAAACTACTATCGGAAGAATCTGGCAAAAGAGGAATTCCAGCAGGTCACATTCTTCCTCAGTCCCTACGGCAACGCTCCGCTTCCTAAGAAACAGGTGCTCAAGTACAAACGCGCCGATGGCGTCGATCTCAGCGCCAACCTGTATCTTCCGCCCGGTTACAAGCCGGAAGACGGCCCGCTGCCCGCGCTCATGGAGGCTTATCCCACCGAATACAAAACCAAATCCGCGGCCGGACAAATCCGCGGCTCGCCTTATGAATTCCCAATCCTTTATTGGGGCTCTCCTATTCCCTTTGTCACCCAAGGATATGCGGTCCTCGAGAATGCCACGATTCCTATCATTGGCGAGGGTCAGGCCGAGCCCAACGATACCTACGTGGATCAGCTCGTAGCCAGCGCGCAGGCGGCCATCGAGGAAGGCGTGCGCCTCGGCGTCGTCGATCGCCATCGCGTCGCCGTCATGGGCCACTCCTACGGCGCCTTCATGACCGCGAACTTGCTCGCCCACAGCGACCTGTTCAAAGCCGGCATCGCCCGCAGCGGTGCCTACAATCGCACCCTCACCCCGTTCGGATTCCAGAACGAGGAACGCACCTACTGGCAGGCGCCTGAGATTTACTACAAGATGTCCCCGTTTTCTTTCGCCGACAAGATCAAAACCCCCATCCTCCTCATCCACGGCGAAGCCGACAACAACAGCGGAACTTTCCCCCTGCAAAGCGAGCGCCTCTTCAGCGCCATCAAGGGCCAAGGGGGCACCGTCCGCTTCGTCCTGCTACCCCTGGAATCCCACGGCTACGCCGGCCGCGAATCCGTTCTGCATATGTTCTGGGAGATGAACAACTGGATGACCACCTACGTCAAAAATCCTCCCAGTGCGACTGCCGTCGCCCAGCCGTGAGGCGTACCGCGGTCTTGCCGCTCAACTGCAGTCCTGTAGGGGCGCCAGAACCGACAGTCCAGGCCGGAAGCCCCGGGCAGGATCGAAAAAGAGGAAAGAGGAACAAGTCCCGCAGGCGCAGACGAGAACTGGCGATTGCGCTCGCTCGGGCACGGGTGCTTTGAGGTCGGGAGAAGGACGCACCGTATCAGGAATTTGAATGGATGGCGCTGCGTAAACAAAATCAACGTCTGGCTCAAGAGCGAAGGGCTCGAACGGTTCGCTCTGACCCCGCCGAGCACCCACGCACTACTTAAGTTCCGATCAGGCCGTTCTTAGCCTTTGCCCGTTTTTGCTCAATATGTTCATGCAGGGCATCTCTGAATTCCATCAGAAGGGATTCGATCTCAGCAGAATCGGTCGCAGCCATAGCCTTTAACCACAAACGGCTAAGCCGCTCTTCAGGGGGAGAAATCACGCAGCACTTAGATTACCACTGCATCCTTTGTGGTTTACTGCCATTTTTTATCAATGCATGGTCGGGTTTGTCAAAGGCGTCATTCCGAAGAAATTCCTTGCGATGGGAAATTAGAAAAGCCGACTCAGGGAGCGGGCTGTTTCGCTGCGGTGGGGACAACCCGGTTCGCCGCCGCCATCAAGCTGCGCACGGTTTCCATGAGTTGCGCATCCACCTCGTCCGCAATGACCGTTACGTCTGAAAGCACCTGACTCTGATTGAGTTCGTTCTGATGGAGATGTAGCGTGCTGAATGTGGCGACCTGAAACACCCTTGACTCCTCAACGAGCATGGAGGCAGAGTAGCCCTGCGCGCGGCGTATTTGTCCGTGCGCAGCAGCGGCGGCGGAGATGGGCGACGGGACATCCTTAGCAAGACGCAGCCGGGAAACTAAGTCGGAGTACAGTTTGGCCAGATGGGCCGTGCGATCCAGATCGCTAAGCGGAATATCGGTCAGTTCTGGAATCAGATTTACCCGCTTCAGCCATTCTTTGGTCATGGGTTCGACTTCCCGCTCCAATATGTCTGCCACGGTTGCTAACTTCAATTTCGCCAATGCGATACTCCTCTGTTCATGCCATTGCTTTCACGGTAGTGTCGCACACGGCAACTCTCCTAAGCTGTTCAAAACAGACCAATCGCAAGCCCTTCGGCTGAATGAATGGCTGGCTCACGGTTTGCGGCAAAGCCTAAATCTTGGGGCGGCGGCTTTCCCTGCTGTCTCCCCTGAGCGCGCCCTTTGTACTGATTGGTACTTGAGGACTCGCTTATGCTTGCACATCATACACATTGCATAATCAGTAACTTACGTGCTTTCATAACGAGCAAGCGTCCCGCGGGAACGGCCCCCGGTAGCGTCCGATCCCTTCCCCGCGCACTCACCCCTGCGGCACCTGCGCCAGATTGATCACGCTCCAAACCACATAGGCAGCCATCATCCCCACCGTGCATGCCATCACGAAAGGTCTGTAGCTGGTCTCCAGCAGATCCGCCACCACTCCCGAGACAAAGATGAAAAGAAACGGAATCGCCGCCAGCAAGAATCCCGCGCCCGCCAGGTGCGGATGCGACATCCCCAGCAGCAGGAACAGCCCAGCCACCAGCAGCGGCGCAGTATTGCCGAAGTAGCGCGTGCGCGGCCACGCCGCGTAAGCGACCACCGCAACCGGAAGCCCCACGGCAAGCGCCGGGCATGCTCGTCCAATCTGCACCGCGACCTGTTTGTACACTCCGAGAATTGTGAATCCACGCCAGGTCGCTCCCCAGAACGCGGCGTGCCGCATGCTCTCGGCGAATGCATGCCAACGAAAGAAGTACAGCGCGAACAGAAGCACAACTCCCACCCCGCCAGCCGCAATCCAAATGACCAGTGCTGCCTGCCTTCGCACCGGAGCAACATACAGCAGGAAACCCAAAGCCATCGGCGCCAGCACCATCAGCGAGAACTGCGAGCCCACCGCAATCGCCAGCGAAATTCCCAGCAGCACGATGCGCCGCCAATTCCACAGCACTACCTCGCGCGGCGCGTAAAGCGTGTGCGCCACCGCGATGGCCGTGAAGATGGTCCCAAACGCTCCCCAGGCCACGACGATTTCCGGTTCAGTATGCCAGACCGCGCTCGCCTGAATCAGCGACGGGGAGAAACAATAGAACGTGAGTGCGACAAAACCTCCCGTGTTTCCGCAGAGTCGTCGCGCCACATACCACAACGATGCGCCCAGAAAGACTCCACAGGCGAGAAAGGGAATCCGCGGCAGCCAGCGCCAGTACACTGCCGAATCGCTGTCAAAATCCCGCGGCCATATCAGCAAGGGAGCAGCGGAAGCGAGGTAGAGCAGCGGCGACTGTTCGTGGTCAAAGCCCTGATCGTCGCTGCCCAAAGGATCTCGACCCGTGACCGCCGCGTCCCCCAGTGGAGCCGCGGCAATGCCCCGCCCGTGCCACTGTTTCAACCCCTCACCGATGCGAAGCGCTTCTTCACTGTCGGGTGCGCGAGAGGTATGCGTCTCGGCATGCACCAGCCACAAGGCCTGCCCCAGGAAGCAAACCAGCAATAGACCTGCCAGAAACTGCGGACGTCCGAAGCGTTCGCGCGTGAAAAATGGCCGCATAAGGTCAAGCCGAGTGTTTTACCATGTCGGAGGCAGTTTGCGGCAAAGATTGCGAAACGGCGTTCTGCTATGAGTGAGCTCGAGACCAACCCGGAAAGCGCTCGGTCGCCGAGACCAGTCCCCCCGTCCTCGGCTCCCGCCTTTGCCCTAGCAACCGAACCTTCCTACGTCCGTACCCTTTTTCTAGGCCCAGACGGCCTGCGTCCGGGATGGGGACTCGCTTTCTATGTAGGAATGTTTTATCCCCTGCAAGTGCTCGCTGTGGAATTGGCGTCGTCGCGAGACTTCGGCTCGAGCGGCCTGTGGTCGATGCTGCTGGAAGAGTTCGCCAACCTTGTCGCCGCAGCGATTCCAGCCTTGGTACTGGCGCGAGTGGAGCGCCGTCCGTGGAAAGCATATGGCTTGCCAGCCAAGCCGGCGTTCGGACGACTGTTCTGGGTAGGTACGACGTGGGGATTTGTCGGGATCAGCCTTCTGATGTTCGCGCTCTACGGACTGCACGCCTTTGCCTTTGGTCATGTTTTATTACACGGAGCGCGCCTCGCGCGCTTCGCGGCGTTCTGGGCAGTCATGTTTCTCGTGGTAGGGTTGTTCGAAGAGTTTCTCCTGCGCGGCTACACCCAGTTCACACTGGCGCGAGGAATCGGTTTCTGGCCCGCCGCGCTGGTCATGTCGTGTGCGTTCGGATTGCTTCATTTGCGCAACGACGGTGAGCAGTGGAGAGGGGTGCTGGCGGCAGCGTTGATCGGCTTCTTCTTCTGTCTGACGTTGCGGCGCACGGGCAACCTTTGGTTTGCCGTGGGTTTTCATGCCGCTTGGGATTGGGGCGAAACCTTCTTCTACTCGGTGCCCGACAGCGGAATGGTCGCTCCCGCTCACCTGCTGAAATCGTCACTGCACGGCGCACCCTGGCTCAGCGGAGGTTCGGTTGGCCCCGAAGGCAGCGTACTCTGCTTCGTGGTGATCGCCATGCTTTCGATCACCTTTGCCCGCCTGTACCCAGAAGCAAGATGGAGTTCCTCCGCGGCGCTCTCGAAGTGATCTCTGAGGAGCGGATCGGAACGTTACCGTTGAGCGGTGGAGGGGGAACAAGCATACCATCGCGCACCGGCCTTGCGGTACGCCCTATACTGATTTCATGTCCTCAGAAACCGACCTGCTGATCCCGTTGCGTCGCTACTGGGGATACAGTTCGTTCCGGCCTTTGCAGGAGCGGATTGTGCGCAGCCTCCTCGCCGGACATGACACCTGCGTCGTGATGCCGACCGGCGGAGGCAAGTCTGTCTGCTACCAATTGCCCGCCGTGGTCTCGGATCGGACGACGGTGGTGATTTCTCCGCTGATTGCGCTCATGCAGGATCAGGCAGCGCAACTGGCGCAGATGGGAATTCCGGCTGCAATTCTCAACAGTTCGGTCAGCAACCAAGACCAGACCCAAATCATGCGGCAGGCGCGGGACGGTGCTTTCCGGCTGCTGTATCTTTCGCCCGAACGGCTGCAGCGCGCCGATACTCTGGGTTGGCTGCGGCAGGTACCCATCTCATTTTTCGCCATCGATGAGGCTCACTGTATTTCAGAGTGGGGACATGAGTTCCGTCCGGAGTATCGTCAACTGAAAAGCCTTCGGGGAAAGTTTCCCGAACGTCCGATTGCGGCGTTTACAGCCAGCGCAACGCGTCATGTGCGGCACGACATTCTGACGCAGCTCGATTTGCGCAATCCGGATAAGTACATTGCGAGTTTTCATCGACCGAACCTGCGCTACCTGGTGCGCGAGTGCGACGGCATCGAGCACAGCGCTCTGTTGCTGACTGCATTGCGCCATTACGATGAGGGCAATGTGATCGTGTATTCGCCGACAATCAGTAAAGTGGAAGAGACCGTCGACTTTCTGGAAGACCAGGGAATCGCCGCGGTGGGCTATCACGCCAAGATGGACAGCAACGAGCGGCGGCGCAATCAGGAACGCTGGATGTCGGATGAAACGCGCGTGCTCGTGGGCACGATTGCGTTTGGGTTGGGGATCAATAAGGCGACCGTGCGCTCCGTCATCCATCTGTCGCTGCCGAAGTCGGTGGAGCAGTTTTATCAGGAAGCGGGACGCGCCGGGCGCGACGGAAATCCGGCCGACTGCATTCTACTTTGGCGGAAGCAGGATGCGAGTTTGCTGGCATATTTCGCAAATCAGATCGTGGACGCGGCCGAGCGCGACCGGGCATGGCAGAGATATCACACGATTCGGGCGTTTGCGGAATCTGGCAAGTGCCGTCACCGGCAAATATGTACGCACTTTGGCGAGATTCCAAAGTGGACGTCGTGTGGCGGCTGTGATATTTGCGGTGCCGCGCCGGAATGGCTGACGGAAAAGGTGACGACGGCTACCCTGCGCCGCGCGGTCAGCGCGGCATCCAGCGGAGGCCGAACCGGGCCGACTCCAGGCGCTGAGGTGGATCAGGATCTGCGCGAGTATTTGCGCGAATGGCGGCGCAACACCGCCCGGGAGCACGGCACGCCCGCCTTCGTGGTGCTGCATGACAGTTCGCTGGACGAGATTTGCCGCTTGCGGCCCACATCGATTGCGGAACTGCTGGACATCACCGGGATCGGCGAACGCAAAGCCAAGTTATACGGGCAAGCAATTCTTTCGGCGCTGCGGCGATATCGCGAAGGGGCGCGCGCGGCCGCGCCGTCGGAGAAGAAGACCGCTCCCGCCCTGGAGACTTTGCAACTTCTCGCCCAGGGGAAAAGCTTCGAGGACGTTGCGCGCATTCGCGGGCGACAGATTGCGACCGTGGTAAATGCCGTCGCGGGACTGGTCGAGAAGGGCCAATTGGAATTCCGTCCGGAGTGGATCGATCGCAACAAACTGGCAGTCATCGAGGCGGCGTGCGCGAGCCTCGGCCTCGAGCGACTCGAACGACTCAAGACATTGAAAGATGCACTGCCTCGGGAAATTACTTACGACGAAATCCGGTTGGTGGTGGCGCGTCTGCGACGCGCGGGCCAGAAACAGACGTCCATTTCCGGGTAAACATGGATGATTTCCGTCGCGCTACAAGTTGCAGAACGGATCGAGCTAGTCTGAACTGTTAATCCCGCCTCTCCCGCTCAAGTCTCGTCTGAGCTTGAGGTGTACAATTTGCTTGTTCTGAACTTCCAGTCAAGCCTAACCCGATAAGTCGATCTTGCCATTTCTTGGCATCGCTCGTGACGCTTCCGTGCGGTGAAGCACCTCCGCTCCCCGAGGAGAGAGCAGTCATGAGAATTTTGCTTTATAACCCCGACAATGGTGTAACCCGCAATTTCATGCCGCACCTCTGGATGTTTCTGCTGCAGTCGCTGACTCCGCCAGGACATGAGGTGCTGCTGATCGACGGCAATGCCAAGCCCATGAATGAAGCGCAGATCGCGCAGTATGTGCGCGACGAAAAAATTGATCTGGTCGGGATCGGCGCCATGACCCGCATGATCGCGAAGGCATATCGCATCGCCGACGCGATTCGAGCCACCGGCGTGAAGGTCGTGATGGGCGGACCTCACGTCACCGAATTGGCCGACGAGGCTTTGGGGCGTGACGGTGGGCCACGCCATGCCGACGCGGTGGCGCTGGGCGAAGCCGATGAAACCTGGCCGCAGATGGTCAACGATGCGGCTCGCGGCGAACTGAAAGAAATTTATGTGCCGGTGGACGACACGGGCAAGGAGCGTAAACCTTCGCTGAAACAATATCCCGTGATTCCTTGGGATTCGATTGATCTCGAGCAATTCAACCTTGTGCCCAAGGCCGCGACCGCCATGCTCGAGAAAGTCGGGGAAGGTTGGGGGACGTTTCGCATTATTCCTGTCGAGTCGGGTCGAGGTTGTCCGTACGGCTGCGAGTTCTGCACCGTGACCGGATTCTTCGGGGATTCCATTCGATTTCGCAGCAACGAGAGCGTGGTGAACGAACTACTTCTGTTAAAGGCACGCGCCCGCAAAGAGAAGGGCCAAGTGGCGGTGTTCTTCATCGACGATAATTTCGCGATCAACGTGAAGCGCACCAAGTCGTTGCTGCGTGACATTATTGCTGCCGGAGCCCAGGTGCACTGGGTGGCGCAGATTAGCGCAAATCTGTTGCGCGACGAGGAACTGATTGACTTGATTGCGGCGTCCGGCGGCAAATGGGTTTTCATCGGCATGGAATCAATCGATCCGGCGAACCTGAAGGATGTGAACAAAGGATTCAATAAGCCGGGTGAATATGCCGAAGTGCTGGAACGGCTGGCAAAGCGAAATGTGTATGCGATTACATCCTTTATTTTTGGCATGGACAATGACACGACCGGGGTGGCCGAACGCACGCTTTCGCAGGTGCGCACCTGGGCGCCGGGACTTCCGATCTTCGGGCTCCTGACTCCGTTGCCGGCAACGCCTCTGTATAAGCGCCTGGAGGCTGCAGGCCGACTCACTCGCGTCAAGCATTGGCAGGAGTTTATTCCCTTCGCCATGGCGCACACTCCGCTGAAGATGAGTATTGAAGAGGCTCACGCCGAGGTGAAGTATGGATGGGCGCATGCCTACAGCCCGGAAGCGTTGGCGCAGGCTGTCGACTCGCTCCACGACCAGCCCTTGGGATATCGCATCAATATCTTCCTGGCGCGGTTGTGTTTCCGGGGAATTTATTTCCCCATGCTGGGGAAGCTGGCATGGGTGAAGGTAATCGCGCAGAATCGACGCACGATTTTCAAGTTGGTTAAGGAAGCGGTGTTCCGCCACGGCTTACAGCGGCCGCCGAATCCCGAAGGCGTTTCCTATGGACCGGCAGCGGCGCCGGAAACGCAGGTCAGCGCGTAGGGCTCGACGCTTCAGTATGGGACCCAGGGGCTATCAACCTCTGTATCTGTCGATGGCCCCTTTTCATTTTTGGGCCACCCACCACGGTGCCACAATTCTTCATGCCCGGTCGGCGGGATGCGCCCTGCCGGGACGGCTGTCGCAACCAGGCCTATCGCACAGCGATGGTTCAGGGCCATAGAGCGGCTCGATAGGAAGGTTCTCCGAGAACTCGGCTTGTCACTTGAAGTTGCAGACCATCGGCAGATGTATTCGTGAGAGTGCCGAAAAATCCTGAGGCAGTGTTCCGCGCGGCAGTGGAACGCGACGGTGTGCCGGCCACCGATATTTTGCAGGTGTGGCTTGATGTCTCAAACCATCGGGCACGCGGGAAAGATCAAGCCGATCTTCTCCGTAAGCGAGTATTTTCCCAAATTCTTAATAAGGCAAATGCAGGAATGCGACTCCCGAGTTTGCGTCCTTCGCGAGGCTCGTGGAATCTTTGACGCCCTGGCTAGACCAAGGGGTCATCATTGAGGGTTGGGCGCACCGCCTACACCGCTTGCATCCATTAGCCCAACCACTCCAATACCAACCGCTGGCAACACTTGATGCGGATATAGCCCTTCCGATGCGAACCAGAGTCGCCGGAAATGAAATTTACCAGCGGCTCGCTGCGAACGGATTTGAAGCCGAGTTTCTAGGACATCACCGACCTCCCGCTGCCCACTATCGACTGAGCGATCTGGCATTCATTTCTATGCGGAATTTCTTACACCGCTGGTAGGGGGTGCCCGGGGCAGGAGGGGAAAACAGAATGCAACACAGAGGGTAGGCGGCGTTTCTTCGCAAAACCTGCGCTACATCGAAGTCCTTTTAGCGGCACCTTGGAGCGTTGCCCTCGCAGCGGCCAATCGCTTCCCGTTCGCAAATGAAACCGGAGTTCAGATTGCAAACCCGGTCAGTTTCCTCGCGCAAGAATACTTATCCACCGTAGACGCAATCGCGACGAGCGCGCGAAGGACATTCTCTACCTGCATGACACGATCGACACTTTCGCAGAGAGAATCGCTGATTGAAGCGCGGAGTGGGTCAGGAAAATCTGGCACGAGTTGCACGCCCACAGTGTTCGCGCCGTCGAAAGCGCAGCGGCAACACTCTTTGGCGCTGTCACCGATTCGATTCGTGCCGCATCTCGAATCGTCCAGGGCAGAAATTTGACTCCAGAGGCTCTCGTTCCTGGGCTCTCAGCGTGGAGTTCTTCCGACAGGCGAATTCGTCACTGATCCTTGCGGCGACGATCTCCTTCGCCTTCTGCCAGCTTTTCACGCCAACTACGATCCTGCAATCCCGCGCCCTAGGCTAGTCTAGGGCTTGAACAGTTCTGCTGCGGCGTCGCGGCCGGAGCGAATGCAGTCAGGGACGCCGATGCCGCGGTAGGCGTTGCCGGCGAGAGCGAGCCCGGGCAATTGGCGGCGCAGGCGTTCGATGCGGTCGAGACGGTCGAGATGTCCGACGCCGTACTGCGCCATGGCGGACTTCCATCGGTAGACGCGGGCGAAGAGTGGCTCGGCGCGCAGGCCGAGGATCTGCTGCAGTTCGTTGCATACGATTCCGATGATCTGATCCTCGGCCAGCGACCAGACGCTTTCAGCATTTACTCCGGCGAAAAAACAACGCAGCAAGGCACGGTCTTCGGGAGCGCGGTGGGGGAATTTGTTGTGAACGAAAGTCGCGGCTAGAAGGCGCTTGCCTTCGCTGCGCGGTACGAGAAATCCGAAACCGGGTGGAAGAGACTGACGGACAGCGCCATCGTAGCCGAGGCCCACGGTGATGGAGGAGCTGTACTTGATGGCACCGAGTTCAACGGATAGTTCCCGGCTCGCCATACCAAGCACCTGGGCCGCGGCGGGTGCGGGCAGCGCGACAATCAAAGCATCGAAATGGCCGGATTGCATCCCTGCCGAGACGACCCACCCTCCGGCTTCGGGCTGAACGGACTCGACTGGAGCATTGGTCAGCAGCGATGCTGGCGTCAGCCGCGAAACCACAGTTTCGGCCAGGTGCTGCATACCGTTCCGGAGTGAAGTGAAAAGCGGGGGCGCGGGCTTCGGCGGCCCAGCGGCCCTCTTGCTTCTGGCGTTCTTTCGCGTGGCCAGCATGGCGCGGCCGAGACTGCCGTGAGAGTTCTCCATGCCGTGGAAGCGTGGGAGGACGGCTCGCAAACTGAGGCTGGCGGCCTCTCCGCCATAGATGCCGGAGAGGAGCGGATCGGCGAGCCGGTCAACCATCTCGGCGCCGTAGTGGCGTTTAACAAATGAAGCGACGGATTCGTCGGGGCCGTAATTTCTTGGGTGGAATAGTTCCTTCGCCATGCGCAACTTGGTCTTCCATGAAAACAGCGGGGACAAGATGGTGGGCATAATCTTCGTGGGTACCATGAACATCAGGCCGTCAGGCATGGCAACGAGCCGGCCGCGGGTCAGGATGTAGGTCTTGCGCTCCGCGTCATTGGAACCGATCAGTTGCTCGCCAAGACCAAGCTCGCGGCAAAGATCGAGGGCCCAAGGTTTTTCGGTGAGGAAGGAATCAGGTCCCGCTTCCACGGTGCAGCCCTCGATGTGTTCGGTGTGAAGCACTCCGCCGAGGCGGGACGAAGACTCGTAGAGAACAAACTCGACGCGCGCGCTTCGGTCCCTGCGCCGTTCTTCGAGAGCGAAGGCAGCGGCCAGACCGGAGATGCCTCCGCCAATGATGGCGATGCGATTCATGAACTGCGGGCGCCGGAAGGCGGGACGGAGTGTTCTTGCACCAAGCGCGCCAGATTCTTCACATTTTCGACCGGCGTTTCCGGCAGAATGCCGTGGCCGAGATTGAAGATGTGGCCGGGGCGTCCGGCGGCTTGTCGCAGAATGTCTTCCGCGCGCGACCTTAACTCCTTCCAGTCGGCCAACAGCAATACGGGATCTAGATTTCCCTGGACGGCGCATTGGTGATCGAGGCGCATCCAGCCCTCGTCGAGGGGAATGCGCCAGTCGAGGCCAATGACGTCTGCTCCGGTTTCTTTCATGGCGGGCAGGAGCGTAGCGCTGTCGGTGCCGAAATAAATGATGGGCGCTCCCGTCTTCTGAAGTTGCGTCACCATGCCGATGACGTGCGAAAGCACATAGCGGCGATAGTCCTCGACGCTGAGGCAGCCGACCCAACTGTCGAAGATCTGAATCACGTCGGCACCCGCCCGCACCTGGTCGGCGGCGTAAGCCGCGGCGACGACAACCAATTTCCGCATTAGCGCGTCCCAGTCGTGAGGAGAGTTGTACATCATTTTCTTGGTGTGAATGTAGTTGCGCGAGCCTCCGCCTTCGATCATGTAGCTGGCGAGAGTGAAGGGAGCGCCACAGAAGCCGATCACCGGAACGCGATTGGCGAAATGCTTTGCTACCAGGCTCACCGCTTCGGAGACATAGCCGAGTTCGGCGGCGCGATCGCTGCGCAGGGTCGCGATATCTTCGGCGCTACGCACGGGCTTGTCGATGACGGGACCTTCCCCGGAGGAAAAATGAAAGGACAGGCCCATGACTTCGAGGGGGAGCAAGAGGTCGGCGAAAATGATGGCAGCGTCAATGCCGAGGATTTCGGCAGCGGTGATGGTAACCTCGGCGGCCAACGCTGGCTTCTTGCAGATCTCGAGCAGCGAATGATTTTTGCGGACCGCACGGTACTCGGGCATGTAGCGTCCGGCCTGGCGCATGAACCAAACCGGTGTGCGGTCAACCGGCTGGGACTTGCAGGCGCGAACGAAGGTGGAATTTGGGGCCGACATGAAGTGATGAATTTAGCATTTTTTCGAATGGAGTGCCGCGATCGCGAATCGCAAGAGCGTTTTGTGCGAGACTGGGGAAGAGCTCGGACGGTCGGACAATCGATCTGAGGAAGGGTTTGAACGGTTATGGCGCAAGCTGAAATCGTGAAGGAAAAAATTGAACTGAACGTGGCTGACCGGACAAGCATGCTGGCGTATGTGGCCCGTCCCGCGGGTCGTGAACCGCGTCCCGGATTGATGATCTTCCAGGAGGCCTTCGGGGTCAACTCCCATATTCGCCATGTGACGGAGCGGTTTGCGGAGCACGGATATGTAGCCGTCGCTCCGGAATTATTTCATCGCACGGCGCCGCCGGGATACGAGGGCAACTACAACGACTTTCCCTCGGTGATGCCGCATTATCAGGCGGTGACGAACGAGACTGCGGAGGCCGACGTGCGGGCTACGTACGAGTGGCTGCATTCGAATTCGCAGGTGAAGGCCGACGAGATTTCGTGCGTGGGATTCTGCATGGGGGGCCGCATTTCGTTTCTGGCGAATAGCGTGGTTTCGCTGCGCAGTGCGGTCTCGTTCTATGGCGGCGGGATCGCCCCGGGGCTGTTGGACCGAGCCCCCAACCTGCGGGCGCCCGCGCTGCTGATTTGGGGTGGATTGGACAAGCATATTACGGCGGAGCATCGCAAGGCGGTGACCGAGGCTCTGGATGGGCAGCGCAAGATTTACGTCAACGCGGTATTTTCGAACGCCGATCACGCATTTTTCTGCGACGACCGGCCCTCGTATCAGCCGATTGCCGCGCGGCAGGCGTGGGCCTTGACGCTGGAGTTTCTGCGCTCGTGATGATTTTCGGAGCCTTGTCGGCGGCGATTGTGTTCTTGGCGGCGCTTGCAGGCTGGCAAGCGCCGAGAGCGGGGTCGCGCGAACCTGCTCCAACCTTTTATAAGGATGTGCTGCCGATTCTCGAGAACCACTGCCAGAGTTGCCATCGAGCGGGCGAGGTTGCGCCCATGTCGCTGCTTAGCTACGAACAGACGCGTCCGTGGGCGACCGCCATATCGCACGCAGTTGAGATGAAGATGATGCCGCCCTGGTTTGCCGATCCGCGGTATGGGCACTTCGCCAATGATGTCTCTTTGACTCCACAGGAGATCGCGACGATCTCCGCCTGGGCCGCGGCGGGCGCGCCAGAGGGGGATGCGCACGAGGCACTCGCGCCGCGACAATGGGCAGTGGGATGGAATATTCCGCAGCCCGATCTCGTAGTTAAGATGCCCAGAGCCGTAGACATTCCCTCGTCCGGAGAAATTGCATACACCTACGAGATTGTGCCTACGCATTTTGCCCAGGATCGGTGGGTGCAGATGTCGGAGTTTCGGCCGGGAAGTCCGGCCCATGTGCATCACGCGGTGGTCTATATTCGCCCGCCGGATTCGCAGTGGCTGCGGCATGCGCCCGTGGGAGCGCCTTTCACGGCGTCGACGTTGAGCGATCCCGTGGAGCAGCGCGAGGCGCACGAGACCACCAGCGATTTGCTCCTGGTGTATGCGCCGGGCAGTTCGCCGGAGCGGTGGCCCGACGGGATGGCAAAGTTCGTGCCCGCGGGATCCGATCTTGTGTTTCAGATGCATTACACGACGAATGGTTCGACGGATGAGGACCAGACCAGTATTGGACTGGTGTTCGCGAAGGCGCCGCCCAGGCAGAGGGTTATTACCCTGCAGTTGAACAATCATGCATTGATCATTCCGCCGGGCGCGGATGATTTTCGCGTGGAAGTTCAAGGCACGCTGCCCAATGACGCCATGCTCCTGAGTCTGTTTCCCCACATGCATCTGCGGGGAAAGCGTTTTGAGTACGACATTGTGCACGACGATGGCAGCGTGGAAGTGTTGTTGCGGGTGAACTACCACTTTCATTGGCAGCTCAGTTACCGGCTTGCCGAGCCACGTTTGTTGAAGGCGGGAACGCGGCTGCAGGCGATTGCATGGTATGACAATTCGAAGAATAATCCGCACAATCCCGATCCGGAGAAAACCGTGATGTGGGGAGATCAAACTTCGGACGAGATGATGGTGGGGTTCTTTGATGTGGCCATCCCGGCGGGGATGGATAAGTGGCAATATTTTGTGCGGCACGGGCAAGCGCAGCCGGATGTCCGGCAGAAGTAGGAGCGCCCGTGGACCCTTGCGGGCGAGGGTTGACCTCTGTAACACTTGAGTGGGTTCACGCCAATTGAACGCCATTCCCACGCCCACAATCTCTGAAGAACGCAATGACGTGCCCAAGCCGCTGCGGGCCCTCTCCTACTGGGCGCTGGCGGCGGTATGTGTGGCCGTGTATTTCGGCTCACTGTTCTCTCCCGCCTTGCTCGACGATGCCGACAGCACCCATGCCGAGGCGGCGCGCGAGATGTTCGTAAGTGGAGACTATGTCACCCTTCATGTGAATGGGGTGCGCTATCTGGAGAAAGCTCCACTGCCTTATTGGCTGGTGGCATTCTCGTATCGCATTTTTGGAGTGAATGAGTTTGCCGCGCGCCTGCCTATGGCGTTGTCGGTGCTGCTGCTGGGATTGCTGGCCGTGATCTGGGGGCGGCGTGCGTTTGGGGAGCGGGCGGGGATGTATGCGGGACTGCTGGTGTACACCAGTGCGGGCGTGTTTCTGTTTACGCGCATTCTGATTCCCGACGTGCTGCTGAGTCTGCTCATCGCCGCGTCGCTGTATTTCTTTTTAACTGCTCTCGAGCCTGACGGGCGAGCGTGGCGCTGCTATGCGGGATATGCATGCATCGCTCTGGGAGTGCTCACCAAGGGATTGATTGCGCTTGCGTTTCCCGGCGGCGTGGCGGTTTTGTATCTTGCTGCGACCGGGGATTGGCGGCGCTGGCGCCAGCTCCGGATAGCGTCGGGATTAGCGTTATTTTTGCTGATCGCGGCTCCCTGGCACATTCTGGCGGGACTCCGAAATACCGGCGGTCAGCTCGGTCACGGATTCTTCTGGTTTTATTTCGTCAACGAACATTTTTTGCGATTTCTGGGGAGGCGGTATCCGCGGGATTACAACAAACTCCCCTGGGCGCTTTATTGGTCGCTGCATGGGGTGTGGTTATTTCCGTGGAGTTTGTATCTGCCGGCAGCGATCCGAACCGTCATTGACGAACGCGCGCACTGGACCGACGATTTTGGCAGGCGGACCCGATTGTTGTGCTGCATTTTAGCGGGAGTGGTGCTGATCTTTTTTGCCATTTCCACCAACCAGGAGTACTACACCTTCCCCGCGTACTTTCCCTTGCTGCTGCTGCTGGCGGATGGAATTGCGCGGTGTGAAAAGAGTGATTGCGAAGCAGGCGTGCGCAAGGGCTGGCTCAGGATTTCTGCGGGAACGCTCGCGGTCGTAGGGTTGGCGGCCAGTGCGACTCTGCTGACCCTGCTGTGGGAGTCGCGGCAGTTGCCGTTTCAGCCCGATATTGGGACCGTGTTGGCCAAGCACAATATGAATACGGACACGCTCTCCACCTCGCACATGCTGGATTTGAGTTATGCATCTTTTGCGGCCTTGCGTTTGCCGGCCGTACTGGCGGCGGTGGCGCTGATGGCCGCTCCGCTGCTGTCGTTTCTTTTGCGAATGCAACGGAAACACTATGCGGCGACCTGGATGCTGGCCGCGGGCATGGCAGTTTTTCTGGTGGCGGCGCATATTGCCCTGGGCCGTTTTGGACCCTATTTGTCGTCGAAGGATTTGGCTCAGGAGATCGCGGCACGGGCTCGTCCCGAGGACCGAGTGATGATTTACGGCGACCAAGCCTTTGGCTCGTCGTTGCTATTTTATTTGCAGCGGCCGATCGATCTCGTCGAAGGACAAACGACTTCGATGTGGTTTGGGTCGACATTCCCCGATGCTCCAAAAATCTATTTGAGCGAGGCCGATCTGCAACACGACTGGGGCGGGCAGCAACGGGTTTTCCTGTTTGTGCCGCCTCATCTCAAGACTAGAGTGGACGAGCTTTTGCCCAGCAAGTTCGTGGTGGCGGAGGTTTCGGGGAAGTTCGTATACAGCAATCGGCACTGAGCTGGAATTGCGGGTTGATTCAAAACCGCTCTGTTAAACTTTCCCCATTACAACCAAGGATAGAACGGATGAACGCAAAAGGTGCGATCGTTTTGCCGACTGTGGGCTTTCTCGCGTTATCTGGCTTGGTGATGGTGGCGGCGAAAGCCCAATCGGGCGTGGGCGGAATGCCGCCTACAACCCAGGCAGCCACGAACTCCACGGGACCGAAGAAGGCGGAAGAACAATTCAAGAACATCCAGGTGCTCAAGGGAGTCCCTGCGGATGAGATTTTTCCGACCATGCAGTTCATCACCGCATCGTTGGGAGTGGAGTGTGAGTTCTGCCATGTGCACAACGCCTTTGAAAAGGATGACAAGAAAAACAAGCAGACCGCGCGCAAGATGATGGAAATGATGTTCGCCATCAATAAGGATAATTTCGAGGGGCACCGCGAGGTTACCTGCAATTCATGTCACCGAGGCAACGCAGTTGCGCAGGCGATCCCGGCGGTTATGGCTGAAGAGCCTAAAGAAGCTGAGTCGAAACCGATGGGCGGACCGGCGTCGGGAGCGAAGGAAAACGCCGGACCCACCGGCGAGCAACTGATCGATAAATATGTTCACGCTGTGGGAGGCGCGGCGGCAATCGATCGGGTAACCAGCCGCGTGATGAAAGGAACGATTGATTTTGGGGGGAAGTCCTTGCCCATCGACATTTATTCGAAGGAGCCTGGCGAGCGCATTTCATTCACCCGCATGCCCGAGGGAGACAGCGTTACGGCATTCAATGGGCATGAGGGGTGGCTGGGCACGCCCGGCCGTCCGCTGCGCGAGATGCACGGCGGCGATCTGGATGGAGCGTCGATTGATGCGGACCTGCATCTGGCCACGCATTTGAAGACGATGTTCAGCGAAGTGCGAGTGCGAGGAGAGGAGAAAGTCGACGACCGCCAGACCTACGTGGTAGTCGGACAGCGCGAGGGGAAGCCTCCAATTCAGTTATATTTTGACCAGCAATCAGGATTGTTGGTGCGTCTGGTGCGATTCGGAGAGACTGCGCTGGGATGGCTGCCAACCGAGATCGATTACGCCGATTATCGTGACACCAGCGGAGTGAAGATCCCGTACCGCTGGACGCTGGCCCGGCCGGGTGGTCGATTTACCATCCAGGTAAGCGACGTGAAGCAGAACGTTCCAGTGGATGATGCGAAGTTTGCCAAGCCGGCGGCAGACGAGCAGAAAGGGCCGGCAAAATAAATCGCCGGTCGCTCTCTTAAAATTTTCCGGGGAATCTCAATCCTGCCAGGCAACTTCGACGCAACACGACCATCATGCGTTCGGCGGGTTGGTTCTCTGTGGAGTTTGCAGAGCCGTGTTTGTGACCAGCCGGTCGGCCTCGATGGTTACCTCGACGTGGGCTCCTTCTTTGAGCTTAACTTGGTGCCCTTCCGAGTCGGTCAGACTGTTTGGAACCCGAATCTCTCGATAAAGGTGATCTGCACCCTCGACCGCGATCTGGGCTTTCTCCGGTTCGCCGGAAGCAGGATGAGACTGAATGACCCTTTCGACTTTGCCCGGCAGCGTTGTGCTCGCCTTCGACTTTTCCGTAGACATAACTGGTTCCCTCTCGACTCGTCCCGATAGACAGTTCTGACCCTGCGACCCACAGCGAGATTCGACCGCTGAAAGCGACATTTTCTACGGGAGTTCTCCTATGCGCCATCGGGGAAACACTGTATCGGTCGGGTTTGCACGACAGGTCCGCTCCAGTAAACCCTGTAATGCGGCCGGCGAAAGAAGCGCTGCGGAGCAAGGTTTCGCGGACGAGCGGATCGTGATCCTCGTTCTCGTGATCCGCAACCTCCAGACCATGATTCGCTCAAGAGGCTGAGATTGGCGGTCTTGGCGCTGGGGTGTCGAGTTCAAGTTCTGAGCGGATTCAATAACAAAACCTGATAGCAACGATAAATAGTTTCGATTTCCGTGTAGCTGCCGTGGACGTTAGAGTGAGGCGGTCTTGGATTGTGTTCATCGCCAGTATTCGAGGAGGATAAGGTAGAGGAACTGGACCTTTCTCCTGCGAAAAGGAGGAATATGATTGGGAGGCGACGGCGCACAGGCTGGCCGGAAATTTCGGGAGTATGCCGATGCGGCGGAAGCGTGAAGAACGCGGAACAGGACTTGACGACATTATGACGAAGATCGAGGCGGTCATTCAAAACTCCAAGCTGGAAGCAGTGAAAACTGCGCTGCACGAAATCGGCGTCGAAGGCATGACGGTGATCGAGGTGCGAGGCCACGGACGGCAAAAAGGGCATACCGAGGTCTACCGCGGGCGGGAGTACAGCGTGGATCTGATCCCCAAGACGAAACTTGAACTGGTGTTGGCCGAGGGGATGGTCGAAAAAGCTGTGCAGGCTATTCTGGGAGCGGCGCGCACCGGAAAAATTGGAGATGGAAAGATTTTTCTATCCCGGGTAGACGAGGCGATCCGCATTCGTAATGACGAGCGCGGCGAGGGAGCACTGTAAAGCTCGACGAATGACGAATGTGGCGTGGGCACAGCCAGTAGTTGTTCCCACCTCAGTTCTGGACGCGATCGAAGCGCATCTGACAGGCGGTCGTGAATTGGCCCTCCCCCGGGATGCTGTGGTTACGGGGGAATTCCATTAATGGCGGCGTCCTCATTGATCAGCGAACTGCGGGATTCCCTCAGCGACGAATCGGCGCGTATTCAGCGGGATTTCGAGGCTTTCGGAGATGGGCGTGCGGCCGTGGCCCAACGCACGCGGCTGGTGGAAGACATTCTGGCTCGGCTGTGGCGAGATATCATTTCGCCCGACCAGACCAAGCCCGTGAACTTCGCGCTTGCGGCCACGGGCGGATTCGGACGGGGATGGCTGTTTCCGTACTCCGACATTGATTTGCTTTTCCTTTTTGGGGATCGCTTTGCGGAGCAAGCTTTCAAAGATCCCATTCGCCGTTTTTCGCAGGAGTTGTGGGACCTGCGGTTGAAGCTAAGTCCGGCGTCACGGACGCTGAGCGAGTGCGACCGCTACGACGCTAACAATACTGAGTTCACCATTTCTCTTCTCGACTGCCGCTATCTTGCGGGCGATCATGACTTGTTTCGCCGGCTTCACGACAAAGTAATTCCGAAGGTCGTCATGCGGGAGTCCAAAGCTCTGCTGCAAGGGCTGGCGGAAGTCACGCGCGAGCGGCACGCCAAGTATGGGATGACGCTGTATCACCTGGAGCCGAATTTAAAAGAGGCGCCGGGCGGTTTGCGAGATTGCAACGTCGCCTCCTGGCTCGCCTTGATTTCGGCCATGGACAAGCTGCACGACTGGCCGGATGCGAGTTCGCTGCGGGCTCCCGTACGCAAGCAACTGGAGGCGGCGCTGGATTTTCTGATGTCGGCGCGATGCTTTCTGCACTTTCGCCACGGGCGGGACGATAACACGTTGAGCTGGGAGGCGCAGGACGAAGCGGCGGCGCGCAAGGTCGGAGCCGGGGATGCGGCACAACTCTCGCCCGCGGATTGGATGCGGATTTATTTTGGACATGCACGGGCGGTGCAGCGCAGTGTAACGCAGCTGCTGGAAGAAATTCCAGAAGCGTGGTCTGCGCTCTACCGGCAGGTACAGAGTTGGCGGTCGCGGCTCGCGACGCCGGATTTCTCCGTGGTGGACGGACTCATATTTTTGCAGCAGCCCTCGGCTCTGCAGGATCCGGAGGTGTTGCTGCGGTTGTTCCATTTTATGGCGCACCATGGCCTGAAGTTGAGTGCGACCACCGAGTACCGCATCGAACAAGCGCTTCCGGCGTTGGCCTCGACGCCGCCTCGGGGAGCCGAGCTCTGGCTGTATCTGCAGGAAACCTTGCTGCAGCCCCATGCCGCCGACGCGTTACGCGCCATGCATTCCCTGCGGCTGCTGACCCTACTGTTGCCCGAACTCAAGCTGATCGACTCGCTGGTAGTGCGTGATTTCTATCATCGCTTCACCGTGGATGAGCATTCCTTCTTGGCCATCGAGAGCCTCCATCGCCTGAAGCAGTCGCAGTCGGAATGGGACAAGCGCTACGCAGAGCTGCTCGGCGAGCTGGAGAATCCGGAATTGCTGTATCTGGCGCTATTGCTGCACGATACCGGCAAGGGAGTCGCCGGTGGAAATCATGTAGAGGCCAGTCTGGAAATTGCCGGCCGCGCCATGGACCGGCTGGACGCGGATCCGAAAGAACGGGAGGAGGTGCTGTTTCTCATCGCCAATCACTTGGAACTGTCGGCAGCCCTGCGCCGCGACATTTTCAATCCGGAGACGGTGGCAGCCTTCGCCGACAAGGTGGGAACACCGGAGCGTTTGAAGATGCTCTGCCTGCTGACCTATGCGGACGTCAAGGCCGTAAATCCCGAGGCGTTAACGCCATGGAAGGCGGAAAACGTCTGGCAACTCTACATGGGGGCAGATCATTATCTGAACCACAGCGCCGACCAACGGGTGCATGCCGATGTCAATGACGAAAAGCTGGCGCGCTTGCGGTCGCTGGCGCCGGTCACCAGCAGCAAGTTCAAGGATTTTCTCGAAGGATTTCCGCAGAGGTATTTGCTGGTCCACTCCCCCGAAGATGTAATGCGGCACATGACCATGGCCGACCAGCTAGGCGAAGATCCGGTGCAAGTCGAGTTGAAGCGGGGACGGCATTGGTATGAGCTGACCTTGTTGGCGCGAGATCGTCCATTTCTGTTTGCCAAGCTGGCGGGCGTGCTGGCGGCCTGGGGCATGAACATTGTGAAGGCCACCGCGTTCTCGAATGAGGGGGGAACCGTGGTCGATACCCTTTACTTCACCGATCGATTCCGGACTCTGGAGTTGAACCTTTCGGAGTGGGATCGGTTCCGGCGCAGCGTGACCAGCGTATTGCTGGGCGAGGCCGATCTGGAGAAGATGCTGCGCGATCGGCAGCGCGCCGAGAAGGGCGCGATTGCGAAAGTAAAAGTAGAAACGAAGATTGAGTTTGACGATTCGTGTTCGTCGACGAGCACGCTGGTGCAGTTGATTACGCAAGATCGTTCGCGGCTGTTGCACCGGATTGCCTCGTGCCTGTCGGATCAGGATTGCAACATTGAGATCGCGCTGATCGATACCGAAGGACAGATGGCGATTGATACCTTTTATCTCACATCCCGCGGAGGGAAGCTCAAACCCGAGCAGTGCCGGCGGGTGGAGAAGGCGCTGCTGGAGGAGTTGCGGGGCGAGTGACGCGGAATGCCGTCTGAAGCTCCGGCCGCAGCGAAAGGCCACGATCGATATACTCCCGGTGGCACGACTGAAGTCGTGCCCTTCCTAAACCAGCGCTCCACCCAAATTCGCGCGGCATTACTTCGTCGAAAACTTAAACACGGTCTTCTGCCGAAACACCTCTCCCGGCTTCAGCGTCGTCGTCGGAAACGCGGGGTGATTGGGCGAGTCCGGGAAGTGCTGGGTCTCCAGGCAGAACCCATATCGGCGCTTGTAAACGTGGCCCTTTTTGCCGGTGACGGTACCGTCAAGGAAATTCCCCGTATAGAACTGAACCCCGGGCTGCGTGGTGGAAACCTCCAGCACGCGCCCGCTCGTGGGCTCGTAGACGCGCGCGGCTAGCGTAAGGCCGCCGCCTTTGCGGTTGATAACCCAGTTGTGGTCATAGCCGTGGCCGAGCACGAGCTGCTCATCCTGGTCGTTGATGCGGGCGCCGATCCTGGTCGGTTGAGTGAAATCGAGCGGCGTTCCCTTCACCGGCCGGAGCTCGCCGGTAGGAATCAGATTCTTGTCCACCGGAGTGAAACGGTCGGCGTTGAGCATGACTTCGTGATTCAAAATGTCGCCGTTACCTTCCCCAGAAAGGTTGAAGTAACTGTGCTGGCTGAGGTTGATGGGGGTGGCCTTGTCGGTAGTGGCTTCGTAATCGATGACGAGTTCGTTGGCGTTGGTCAGCGTGTAGGTGACTCTCACCTTGAGATCGCCGGGCCAGCCGTCGTCGCCATCTTTACTCAAATAGGTGAACGTCACACCCGAGTTGCCCTTCAGCGGTTCGCCGTCCCAGACAACTTTGTTGAACGTCTTTTCGGTGCCGCCGTGCAGCGTGTTGGGCCCGTCATTTTTAGGCAAAGTGTAGGTTTTGCCGTCGAGGGTGAAGGTGCCGTTGGCGATGCGGTTGGCATAGCGGCCGACAATAGCGCCGAGGAACGGCGGATTCGGAATGTAGCCCTCCAGGTTCTCGTGGCCGAGAACGACGTCGGCAAACTGGCCTTTGCGGTCGGGGACGCGTATCGAAACAATGATGCCGCCATAGTTCATCGCATCCACTTCGACTCCGTTGGCGTTCGTGAGCGTGTACAAGGTGATGGGCCTCCCATCCTGCGTGCCAAAAGGTTTTTGCTGAACGGCCTGCTCATGTCTTTTGCTGGCCTGCGCAGCGGCGAGTCCGCCGATTGCCAGGCTGTGCATTACGATTACGCATACGGTCTTGAGATGTCTTGGCGTCATGCGGGAAAGTGTACTACGAGCACCGGGTTCGTGGCGTGTGGCTGCTCGGTTCGACCCTTGCCTGTCCTGGACCGAGAAAACAGTCGAGCTTCGCTCGACCGGACAGCCCGGGAGCAGCCTGTCCCCACACCGGCATTACTTCTTAATATGGCCACTGCGCTTTCGTGAACAGCGCTCCATCAATCCAAATGGTCTGCCCGCTGATGAATGATGCGCTTTTGCTGGCCAGAAAAACGACCGTCGGCGCGATATCGGCGGGCGTGCCCACGCGTCCCAGGGGTGTCAGTTTGGACCATGTGCCCGCATAGTCCGGATCCTCCGCGCGAGTGCGCTCGGACTCGATCGATCCGGGGGCAATGCAGTTTACCCGTATTCCATAAGGGCCCAATTCCACGGCAGCCTCTTTGGTCAGCATTTCAATTCCGCCCTTGCTCGCGGTGTAGGCCACCAACGAAGGGAACGCGAGCTTGTTGCAACCTGAGCCCAGATTCACGATCGAGCCTCCGCCCTGATCCTTCATATGCCTTGCGGCTTGTTGCGTGCACAGGAAGCAGCCTTTCAGGTTGGTGTCGACGACCAAGTCCCATTCTTCTTCGGTCACATCGAGCAGCCGCTTCCAAGTCTGAACTCCGGCATTGTTCACCAGAAGATCGATCCGCCCAAAAGCGTCGATCACGCGCTCGAACATGGCCTTTACCTCACTGCCGGAGCGGACGTCCGCCTCAATGGGCAATACGTCGGTTTCGACACCGGCGCGCAGCGCCCGAATCTCAGCGATGGTCGCCTCCACCAAAGCTGCCGATTCGTTGTAATAATTGACCGCCACGCGGTATCCATTGCGCGCCAGCTCAAGAGCAATCTCCTTGCCGATCCCTCGGCTGGCTCCGGTTACCAGAGCGGTCTTAGGCGGTTGCATAGTCACCTCGATGGCTTTGAAAAGATGGATGGTACAAGATCACCCCTGAAATCATAACGAAGCAGAGCGTCGAATGAGAACCGCTTCGGGCGCTGATATTTCCCCTCTTCGATTCATGGTGATACCATCGCGGGCGATATGAATACCCGGAAATCAGCGCTCGTCCCGCTTCTCAGCTCGCTCTCGCTCTTGCTGTTGGCTCTTATCGTCAAGGCCGCAGGCCAGACTCAGGCTGCGCCGCCCGCCATGGTGCTGCACGCGGCGCGTCTGCTGGACGTTAAAAGTGGGCGCATGCTCAAACCGGGAGAAATCCTGGTGCAGGGCGAACGCATCGTCGAGGTCGGAACCTCAGTCAAGCATCCAACCGGCTCGGAGGTGATCGATCTGGGCGACCGCACCCTTCTGCCCGGGCTGATTGACGCGCACGTGCACCTGTTTCTGCATCCCGGCGCCGAAGACCTGCAGACCGTACAGGAATCGGTGCCGCAGCGCACAATCACGGCTACGCTCGCGGCGCGTGACGACTTGATGGCAGGCTTCACCGCGGAGCGCGACATGGGGACCGAAGGCGCCGGCTCCGCCGACACTGCGGTGCGCAACGCGATCAACGAAGGTCTGATTCCCGGCCCGCGCCTGCGCATCAGCGGCAACGCCATCAATATTTTGGGCGGGCACGAGGACGCCATCGGATACAACCCGGAGCAGCGAGTGCTGCCCAACGCGAATTATGCCAACAGCGCAGACGAACTGATTGCCGTGATGCGGCAGCAGTTCAAAGAAGGCGCCGACTTCATCAAGATGTATGAGACTGGGCCGGATTCGATTCGAGATGGAAAATTCACGACCCCTTATCAGTACACCGAGGCGCAACTGGAAGCCGCGGTAAAAGAGGCGGCACGAGTGGGCCGGCGCGTCGCGGTGCATGCCACGGGAGAGCCTGGCACCCTGTTCGCGGCGCAGGCGGGAGTAGCCTCGGTTGATCATGCCGATCAGTTGAGCGACCAGACCATGCGGTTGATGAAGGAAAAGCAGATTTTCGCGGTGCCGACGTTCACCATCTTCGAATATTTTGCCGAGCATGCGGCCACGTCAGCACAAGGCGCGCGCGAACATCAGATGCTCGAGTTGAAGGCGGAGGAATTTAAAAAGCAGATCGCGGCGGGAGTGCCAATGGCGGTTGGATCCGACGTCGGGCCGTTTCCTCATGGCACACAGGCGCGCGAGTTTGTGTTGATGGTGAAATACGGCATGTCGCCACTCGCGGTGCTGCAGGCGGATATGCTGAACGGGGCGAAGCTGCTCGCCTGGGATGGCCAGATCGGAGCGCTCGAGCCCGGATATCTGGCCGACGTGATCGCAGTACCGGGTGATCCGCTGCAGGAGATAGAAGTGCTCGGGAAGGTCGGCTTCGTGATGAAGGGCGGCGTGGTTTATAAGAAGTGAGCGCTTTTTGAATAAAGGTAAACCTCAAGCACAAGCTGCAAAACAGTGCACAAGCGCTCGCGACTCACATTCGACATGGGACTAAGTAATTGATTATGAATAACTTCGCCCCATTTTAATGTCTGTCCCGTGGACGCTCGATTGCCCCTTCCTCAGTGCCACGCCGACCTGGGCGGGCACTTATGACCTCCCGCAAATTCTTTCGGTTATTCCGCCTGAGCGCTGTTTTGCTGGCCGTGTGCGGCGCTTTTTGTCCCTCTCTGCTTGCCCAGACTTTGCTGGCATCGGCACCAGTTCCGGATGCGCCTATCCCGTTGGTCGAGGCTTCGACCTCGATAGCGAGCACCGCGCCGAGCATTGCCGAGGAGCATAGATTCTGGGACAAACAGAATTGCGCATTATTCGCCGCCGCCGCAGTTTCAAATGGCGCCGACTTCGCGGTGACTCATGCCAACCTGCAGAGTGGCGGACAGGAATTGAATCCGGTGGTTCGCATGTTCGGCCGCTCCTCACCGGGGCTGGCGGTGAATTTCATCGGGGAAACGGTGGGCGTTGTCAGTCTCAGCTATTTTTTTTACAAGACCGGCCATCACAAGCTGGAACGGGCGGTTTCGATGGTCAACATCGGAAGCTCCGTCGGCGCCGTGAGCTACGGGCTGATGCATCGGTAGGAAGAGTCGCATCAGGGAGTCGGCGGTGGCGTTTCCCAATTCTGTCTGGCGCGTGCAGGAGCCTGTTCGTTTATCGAGACAATGTCTGCCGCGACTGCAGCCTACGAAAAGCAGATCCTCGACTACCGGATCTGGCGCTCTCGGTGCGTCGATCCCCGGGCGAGCGAAGAGATCAACTCCGCTCAGGTTGTCACGATAAGACTTGACCAAGAACGAACAAAAGGCCGCGCCCTCGGGCGCGGCCTTTGATCTGAACGAAGCCGCCTTCCGCGGCCCCTTCAAGTTCATTCGCTTAGAAGCGAACGCGTGCGCCTAGTTCGATGTTGCGCGGCGACGCCTCGCCGCCGATGGCACCCCAAGTGGTGGGGCTGTAGAGACCAGGGAAGCCATCGAACATCTGGTCGTGGTTCAACACGTTTGCGAAGACGCCTTGTAACTCCAGGCTGACGCTCTCCGCCACTCGGATATTTTTCTTGATGCTGAAGTCCATATTCCAGTAGGGAAGGCCGTTGACAATTCCATAGCCTCCGTCCCTGGTATCTAGCCCCAGAATCGGGTTGCGCCAGTTCGCGTACTCGAGCGCCCCGTCCTTGAACTCATTGATAGGGTACGAGCTCCCGGGCGCTTGACCGGGACAGGCGGCATAATAATTGCCATCTGACCCGGCGGAGGCTGCGTGGCAGGCGTAGGCGTGACTGTGCGGCGCAACCGGACCAATCGGTACGGCATTCTCAGAGTCGTAGTCGGCGCAGGTGACGCCATCGCATGAACCGAAGGATTGGTAATCACCATAGGTCGTTACGGCCTGGATCGGAAGGCCGGATCCCGCCGTGAATATGGAGGCGAATGTCCATCCGCCGAGCACCCGCCCCATCAGTCCCGACTGCCCTTTGAAGAAGGGCGGCTGGTACACGAGGAACATGTTGTAGATGAATTTGCGGTCAAAGGCCTGTCTACCGTACATCTCGCTGAAATTGAAGGGATCGAGGGGAGCGAGTTCGCTGGAGGATTGCGCCTGCGCCCCCGTACCCAGAGCCTTCGACCAGGTGAAGTTGGACTGCGCCGTCAATCCGTGCCACTCGGCCATCTTGAGGGAAACGAAAGCACCGTTGTAGTTTCCGTAACCGACGCTGGCGTTTTCAAAGATTCCCGATGTGTATTGGCCGCCGGCCCCGCAGGGCGCTAGGGTGGTGGAACCGGGACATGGGGCGGTTCCCGGGATCGGAGTGTTCATCATACTGCGCGGGAAATTGAACCCGCCGTTATCCAAGTCACTCCAGATGCTCCATACTTGAGCATTGGTAAGGTTAGCGGTACCATTGACACCTTCATTCGCCACGAAGGCTGCGGTGCAACTCGTGTATCCGGTGCAGTAGCCCGTATTCGCCAGTGCAGCCTCGAAGAAGGGCTGGGGCGTGACCGCGCCTGCGCTGGGCCCGGTGCCTGGAGTCGGTAACGCCGAACCGCCGCAGCCGCCGCCGCCGAGCCCGGTGACGCCGCCGCAGTACTGCAGCACAACGTTCTTATAGGCATTGGCGAAGGTCTGCCCGCCCATCGTCATCATGTACGGCACCGCGTTCAGTTGGACGGGCTCGAACTCTTTGGTGATTCTGCGCCCGATGTATCCCAGTTCCATCGTCATCCTGCGATTTAACTGACGCTGGATGGTGAAGTTGAACGAGTCAATCTGGTTGGGCCGGAAATTCGGATCCAGGGCCTCGGGTCCGGAGGAGGCAGGATTATTGACCCCGGGATAGACGGGTTGGGGCAGCGTCGCAGTTGCCAATGAAGATAGCGGCACGGTCGGGCCTCCACTTGAAGAGGCGTTTTGCCCAACGCGGAAGCCGCTCGACCAGGTGCCTGCACCCGACGCGGCACAGGACCAGCCCCCGGCGGCGACGATGTTCGAGTTGCAAGCTATTGGCTGTTCCAGGCCAAGACCCAGCAGCGGTACCAGCACCTGGGCCACACCGTTCGTGCGGCCGTAGCTGCGTCCATAACCGCCACGGATGACGGTATTCTCGTGCCCAAAGAGTTTGCCACCCAAAGAATCACTATCGAAATGCGGATTCCAGGCCAAGGCTACCCGTGGGCTGAATTCGCCGTAGAACGGATTGTAGGGATACTTCCGACCATCCCCGGTGTTGCCCACCAGTGCAAAACCGAGCTCGGGATTGTATACCTGGCCCGCGAGGGCCGCGCGACGGCGAGCCTCCAGGTAGTCCGCCGTGTTGATCGGCTCATCCGACGCGTCGACTACCATTGCCTGTTTCCCATTTTGCTCGACGGGCGGCATTTCCAGAGCCCAGCCCAAGCCGTAGGTAAAGGTGAGACTCGGCTTCATGTGCCAGGTATCGCTGAAGTAGACGTTGTAGTAAGGAATGGTGCTCTTGTCGAAGGCGTTGGAGAGTGGGGGATTCAAGGCCAGACTTGCACCGGTACGGGTGAAAAGCTGCGACGCGATGGAAACTACCCCCAGCGCTCCTGCGGCAAGGGCGGAACAGTTGTTGATGCTGGTGGCCGTTCCGAAGCTGTTAGTTGCTCCGCAAGGCTGAAAACCTGAGTCGTTGAGTAACGATCCGTGAGCTCCGTCGCCCAGGGAATACACCGGATAGGCGTTGATCGTGCCGCCACTGTCATTGCGTTGATGGTAATCCCAGTTGTGCTGATAGGTACCGCCCAGCTGGAACAGGTGGTTGCCTTTCAACATGGAAAGGTCGTCGCGGAACATCTGATCGTGCCCATCCCAGAAGCGGGCGCGGATATTCTGATTGTCCGAGTTAAACGGGCTGAGGTCCTGGGTTTCCGACTGGCCGGCCATGATTTCGAGCGCGCCTCCCAGACCGGGGATCTGGGGCGGAGCTCCGTTTCGCGACCAAGACCACCAGTTTCGCAGCCAGCTGTAGTGAAAGTCGTTGGTGGTGTTGTTGGTAAGGTTGCTGGTCAGTCCCGCAACCAGGTACCAGTCTTGAACCGGATCGCTGGACCCGGAAGCTGGCGTGCCCAGTTTATCGCCGGGGAAGAAGCCCCCAATATCGACCTCGTCATCCGACGCAAGCTGAATGTTGTAATAACGATAGCTGGCCATCAAATGCTGTTTGGAAGAAAAATCGTGATCGATGCGCACCACGGCAAATTTGCTGCTAGTGGGAAGGCTCAGGTTGGCGGAAAACCCCAGGATGTTAGCCCCGTCGCAGAGGCTCTGACTGCAACCAGCATTTGCCCCTGGCTCGTACTTGCTCCATATCTGCGAAACCAAAGGATTAAGTCCCATCCCCAGGGGGTCGCAAAGGCCGGTACAGCCGTAGTTAGCCGCGTAAGACGTGCCGTTGTAGATCACAGGAGCATTGTTCAGGTTGTAATCGACCGCCCCAGTCTTGGAGTCGGTCAACAGCCCCAACTGCAACGCTGGCGAGGGCACGTTCCGATCGATGGTCTCGGAGTTCGGATACCGGAAGCCCTCGTAGTTGAAAAAGAAGAAGGTCTTGCCGCCGAGAACATCTTTCGGGATAAGTGGCCCACCAATGGCACCTCCAAATCGGCTGTAATGGTAGCTGGGAAGTCCGACATGGTCTCCGGGTATGTAGTTGAGCCAATTATTTTGCCAGGTGTTACTGGACCAGTTGTTGTCCTTGTAATATTCGTAGGCCGTGCCGTGGAAGGCACTGGTTCCGCGCTTGGTGACGACCTTGATTTCGGCGCCGGCTGAACTGTTGAAGTCGGCCGTCTGTCCGGCAGTATTCACCTTGAACTCCTCAACGCTGTCCGCCGGAGTGGGCACCACACCTGAGGGAGCGGCGTAAGTGAGTTCCGTGTTAACACCTCCGGTCGGGTCGCCGATGACGAGCATGGTTTGTCTTGAGGTGTATACGCCGCCGCTGCCATCCATATCGTTGGTGTTGTTGCCGCCATCGAGCGAGAAATAGCTCTGGTCGTTGACCGCGCCCCCCACGTCGCCACCCGTGCTTACGCCCGGTTGCAACTCGATGAACGTGTTGACATCGCGACCGGTACTCGGCAGGTTGTCAATGGCGATCGCGGTCACCGTGTTGCCCACGGTGGCGTTCATAGTCTGCAGTTCATTGCCGACCGCAGTCACCTCAATCACGACATTGCCGGTTCCGACTTGCAACGTCATATTCGCCGTCGTTGCCTGCCCCACTTGTACCGTGGTTTGCGTCCTGGTGGTCGAAAACCCTTGCTTCGTGATACTGATCTCGTAAGTGCCAGGAGCGACATCGACAAAGATATATCGTCCTGCGTCGTTCGTGGTGTCCGTGCGCGCAGTCTTGGTAGAGGCATCGGTCAGGGTTATCGTGGCACCTGCCACGAGGGCTCCCGACGGATCCGTCACCGTCCCCACCACAGTGCCGGTGGATGTCGATTGTGCCCAAGCGGCGGAAGGACTGACCAACCAGAGGCAGGCCGAACAGAGAAGAAAACAGACGAACAGGGAAGAAAAAATCTGGCGACGGACGCGCATTGCAAAGCCCTCCAGGAGCGAAGAGTGATCCCGCGAAAACGCGGAACAAATCTTTATGCCACTACATTTGCGTAAGAGGCCTAGGGGAATCGGAGACCAGTTCTAGCCGAAATCTCATAACCTAGTGCAGCCCGAGCCCGAAACCCGCTAATAGGTCGGGAACACTAACATCATTGAATGCACAAAAACAAGTATTAATTGTATCGATTCAGTTTTCTGATTTGGTTCAGTCTAAGCCATTGATTACAAAAAGAATGTTTTGGTACTGGGGTGAGGCACCGGAGCCATCGCGTCCCGATGTTGAACCTTGTTATGTCCTTGTTATGTCCTTTGTTATGTGCTTCTGGCATTTTTACCTGGCGCAAATTTAGCACCAATTGTTTCGCCGCCGACCCAGACTTTTCGCATCGCATTGAGCAGTCGTGAGTTCCCCTCTGACGCTTCCTCCCGTGAGGTGAGTTCGCGCGCCGAGCAATCTACCGGCAAGTTGGTAGTAGGACTCGACGAAACAAACGACTACAATCATGTTCGTATGCGGCTGCGCTTGGCACGCTCAGGCTCCGCTCGCCGCAGTGAATCCTGACACGCCGACTCCGTTCATTGAGCCTTCGACGCCGGTGGCGGTCACGACCCCGACCGCAGGCACCGAACATCCGATTCTCGGACAAACAGAATTTCGCGTTATTCGCCTCGCTGCGGCTCTAATACCGCTGACTTCTCCGTGACTCGCGCCAACCTGCAGAGCGGCGGACAGGAATTGAATCCAGCAGTCGCATGTTCGGCCGCACCACGCCAGGCCTTGCGGCGAACTTTATCGGGGAAACTGTGGGATTGGTACGTCTGAGCTATTTTTTTCACCAGACAGGTCATCCTAAGCTGGAACGAGCTGCGTCCATGCTCGATATCGGAAGTTCCGCCGGCGCCCGTCAGTTATGACAATGATGCATCGCTAGAAAAGCCGAAAGGCTAACCTGGCTGACTCGGTTGCACGCCCCGCATTGATTTCGAAGCCTCGAGAAAGTAAAAGGCCGCGCTCGATCAGCACGGCCTTTCGAAAAAAGACGGAAGCTGTTGTTGTCAGCGCCCTCCTAGCGTAGTTAGAACCGAACGCGAGCACCCAGCTCGATCGCCCGGTTGCCGCCCACCGGTGGCGCCTGAGCTGAACCTTCCAGATTACCGAAAGAGCCAGGAGAGCCCAGCGACATGCCCTGCGGATCGAGGAATTGATTATGGTTCAAAATGTTCGCGAATACGCCTTGAAGTTCCAAGCTAATGCTCTCGGCCACTCTGATGTTCTTCTTGATGCTGAAGTCCATATTCCAGTACGGCAGCCCATTGAGGATGCCAAAGCCGCCGTCACGCGTGTCCACACCCAGGATCGGGTTACGGTAGCTGTTAAACGCGGCTACCGGATTCTTGAAGATGTTAACCGGCAACCCGCCGGTGGCAATGTTGCCTGAGCCCGGAGTGTTGTAGTAAGCATGGCCGCTTTGAATGCGTCCCATTGGGATGGCGTTCTCGTTGCCAACATAGGCGACGGAATCCGCCTCGCCAAATGCCTGACCGTCTCCGTCGGTGGTGCTGATCTCGATCGGTTGACCACTGCCTGCAGCAAATACCGAACCGAAGGTCCAGCCACCCAACAAGCGTCCCAGAGGCCCTGACTGTCCCTTGAAGAATGGAGGCTGATATACGAGATACATGGTGTAAACGAACTTCCGGTCGTACGCCTGACGGCCATACATCTCCGCTAAGTTATAGGGATCATCGGGCGTAATTTCGCTGCTGGCCTGGACCACGGCTCCAGTCCCCAGTGCCTTCGACCAGGTGAAGTTCTCCTGCATGCTCACACCTTTCCAATCCGACGTTTTGAGGGTCGCGAAACCTGCGTTGTAGTTGCCGTAGCCGACGCTGGCGTTCACCGCTACTCCCGATGAAAGCTGACCGCTGCCTCCGAAAGCGGAGCCAGGAATAGGAGTGTTCATCATCGTGCGCGGGAAATTAAAAGCGTCCCCGCCCGGACCTGTACAACCCGAAGAGGGGCAGCCCACGCCGCCATCCAGATCGCTCCACAGGCTCCAAACACTGGAGTTGGTGAGATTGCCGGTACCGGTAGCGCCTTCATTCGCCACTACCGCCGCCGTGCAACTTGAGAAGCCGGTGCAGTAGCCGGTGCCAGCCAGCGCAGCCTCGAAGAACGGTTGCGGCGTAACTGCGCCGGGGTTAGGACCAGCCGCGGCACCGCAACTGCCGCCGCCCATATTCGCTAGTCCTCCGCAGTACTGCATCACTACGTTGGCGTAGGCGTTTTTGAACTGTTGGCCGCCCATCGTCGTCATGTAAGGCACCGCATTGATGTTGATCGGCTGATACTCGTGGGTAATTCTGCGCCCGATGTAGCCGAGTTCCAAAGTCATCTTGCGATTCAACTGCCGTTGGATGGTGAAGTCGAAGGAGTCGATCACGTTGGGCCGGAAATTCGGATCCAACGACTCGCCCGCGCCGGCAGCAATCGCGTTGATGCCAGGATAATCTGGCTGCACAAGAGTCGCGCTTGGGATCGGGATCGGGGCGGTATTGCCATCCACACCGACGCGGAACGCGTTGCTCGCCGTCGCGGTGCCGGTTGAGCCGCAGGTTCCGTTGCTGAGATTATCGAAGCACTGCACCGGCTGGATGAGGCCGGTACCGAGCAGCGGTACCAGCACCAGGTCTACGCCATTCAGGCGGCCGTATTGGCGGCCGTAACCGCCGCGAATCACCGTACCTTGCGAGCCGAAGACCTTACCGGCCATCGAATCGGCGTCGAAGTGCGGGCTCCAAGCCGCAGCGATGCGCGGGCTGAATGATCCGTAGAACGGATTATAGGGATACTTGAGGCCGCCCGCGGTGTTGCCCACCAGAGCGAAACCTACGTCGGGGTTGTATACCTGTCCCGCCAAAGCGGCACGTTCGCGAGCTCTCAAATAAGCTTCCGCTCCAATGGGCTGATCGGACTGATCGACCAATTCGACTTGTTTGCCATTCTTTTCGACGGGTGGCATCTCCAGCGCCCAGCCCAAGCCGTAAGTCAGGGTGAACGTTGGCTTCATGTGCCAGGTGTCGCTGAAGTACACGTTGTAATAGGGAATGGTGCTCTGATCAAAGGCTGGGGTCAGAGGAGGATTCAACGTCAAGTTGGCGCCAGAGCGGGTAAAGGCGATTTGCGACGCCGAAACGATACCCAATATCGCAGAGTAGTCGGCACCACATGCCGTTTGGAAGTTAGAACTGACACTCTTGCAGAAGGGCACGCTGACATCTCCGGACCCGCTGCCACCCTCCCCGAGCTGATAGACGGGTTGATAGTTGATGCCGCCGCCATTGTCCGTCCGCTGATGGTAGTTCCAGTTATGCTGATAAGTGCCGCCAAACTGAAACAGGTGGTTCCCTTTTAGCATGGAAACATCGTCGCGAAACATCTGATCGTGCCCATCCCAGAAACGCGTGCGGGTCTGCTGCGTGTTCACGTTGTAGGGCGCCAAGTCCTGAGTAGCTGACTCGCCCGCTACCACTTCCAACGCCCCCCCCAACCCTGGTAGCTGAATCGTGTCTCCAGCTCTGCTCCAGGACCACCAGTTACGCAGGAAGCTGTAGTGAATGTCGTTGGTCGTATTCGTGGTGATGTTGCTGGTTAGAGCCGCTACGAAGAACCACGCTTGCTGCGGATCACCAGACTGGGAAGCGGGGGTACCCGCCTGATCGCCGCTAAAGAAACCACCAATGTCGATCTGGTCCGTTGTAGCATTCTTAAGGTTGTAGTACCGATAGCTGGACATGAAATGCTGTTTGGACGAAAAATCGTGATCCACCCGCCCTACCATGAATTTGCTGGTCTGCGGCACGCCCACGTTGGCAGAGAATCCCAAAATATTTACTCCGTCGCACAGACTGTTGATGCAACCGGCATTCGAGGCGGGTTCGTACTTCGACCACAGTTGCTGAACGAGCGGGTTGATCCCCAGATTACGGGGATCTGCGCCCGCCGTTGGGGCGACGCCGTTCACCGTGGTCGGGTTGAGGTTATAAACGATGCCAGTGTTGGGATCCGTCAATAGTCCTGCCTGCATGGCTGGCGAAGGTACGTTCCGATTGATGGTCTCGGAGTTGGGAAAGCGAAAACCCTCGTAGTTGAAAAAGAAATAGGTCTTGCCGCCAAGAACCTCTTTCGGGATGAGAGGCCCGCCGATCGCTCCGCCAAATCGGCTATAGTGGAAAGTCGGAAGTCCGGTGAGGAAGGCAGGGTTATTATTCTGCCAACTGTTCGATGACCAGTTGTTGTCACGATAGTATTCGTAAGCGGTACCGTGATAGGCATTGGTTCCGCGCTTGGTAACCACTTTCACTTCGGCGCCGGCGGAACTGTTGAAGTCAGCAGTCTGGTTCGCGGTATTGACCTTAAATTCCTCGACGCTATCCTGCGGAGTTGGCAGGACACCGGTCGGACCCGCAGCCACGCCCAAGCTTTGATTGGCGACCCCCCCGGTTGGATCACCGGCAAAGCTCGTGGTGTAAACGCTCATGCTGCCGTCCATATCGTTTGTGTTGTTGCCGCCGTCCAGCGAGAAGTAGCTTTGGTCGACAACGGCCCCGGCCACGCTGCCATCCGGACTCACGCCGGGCTGCAATGAGACAAAAGTGCTGACGTCGCGGCCGAGACTCGGCAGATTGTCGATGGCGATACTCGTGATTGTGTTGCCCACGGTGGAATTCATCATCTGCAACTCATTGCCGGTGGCTTGTACCTCCACTACCACGTTCGTTCCGCCAACCTGCAGAGCCAGATTGAGAGTGACAGAGGCTCCGACCTCTACCGTCTGGTTTTCAACCTTCGTGGTTGAAAACCCCGACTTACTGACCGCGCAGGTGTAGATGCCCGGGTTCACGTCAACAAACGTGTAGCGCCCCGACGCATTGGTGGTAGTGCTTCGCGCAACATTGGTCGAGGTGTCGGTCAATGTAACCGTGGCTCCTCCCACGAACGCGCCTGACGGGTCGGTGACCGCGCCCGCAACTGTGCCGGTGGATGTCGATTGCGCCCAGACAGGCGCTGCGCTGCTCAGCCACAGTACGGACGAGCAAAGAATGCAGCAGGCGAACAGAAGAGAAGAGAAAACTTGGCGACGGACGCACATGGCGAAGCCCTCCAAAAACGAAGAGTGATTCCGCAGGAGACGCGGAATAGACCTTTCATGCCCACTACTTTTTGCTAAGAGGCCCCTGCGGATTCGGAGATTAACTCTGGACGGGGTTCACAAGAGATTGCTGCCAGAGCCCGAAACCCGCTTATAGGTCGGGAACCCTAGCACCATTGAATGCACAAAAACAAGGATTAATTGTATAGATTTATTTTTTTAATTTGGTTCGACTTAAACGATTGATTACAAAATGAATGTTTGCGTACTGGGAAGAGGCACGGGAGCCATCGCGGCCCATGTTGAACCTTGTTATGTCCTTGGTTCTGTGCTTCTGGCAGTTTTACCTGGGCAAATTTAGGACCAAGGGTTTCGCCGCCGACCGAGACTTTTCGCATCGCATTGAGCAGTCGTCAAGTACCCCGCTAACGCTTCCTCCCCTGAGGTGACTTTCGCGCGCCGAGCAATCTGCCGGCAGGTTGGTAGTATGACTCGACGAAACAAACGACTACAATCTGCCGCGCAAAGCATTCTTCATGCTTGGAGTCAGGAACATATTATGAGAATCGCAAACGATGTCACGGAGTTGATTGGCCATACGCCGCTGGTGCGTTTGAATAAGGTCACTGCAGGTTGCGTCGCTGAAGTGGTGGCAAAGCTTGAGAGCCAGAACCCGCTTGCCAGCGTGAAGGATCGCATCGGGGTGAGCATGATTGTTGAGGCCGAGCGCGAAGGAAAAATCCATCCCGGCAAGACGGTGCTCATTGAACCGACCAGCGGCAATACCGGGATCGGTCTCGCGTTTGTCGCTGCGGTAAAGGGCTACAAGCTGGTTCTGACCATGCCCGAAACCATGAGCCTGGAGCGGCGCGTGCTGCTGCTTGCCTTTGGAGCGGAAATCGTTCTCACGCCGGGCCCCAGGGGAATGACCGGCGCCATTCTCAAAGCCAAGGAAATTCTGGCGAACACTCCCGGCGGCTACATGCTGCAACAGTTCGACAACCCCGCCAATCCGAAGATTCACTTTGAAACCACCGGGCCTGAAATCTGGAACGACACCGATGGGCGCGCCGACATTCTGATCTCGGGGGTGGGTACGGGCGGAACCATTACCGGCATTTGCCAGTACATCAAACCGAAGAAGCCTTCGTTCCACGCCGTTGCCGTCGAGCCCGCAGACAGCGCTGTTCTGTCCGGAGGCAAACCGTCGCCACATAAGATTCAGGGCATCGGCGCCGGATTCATTCCCAGCATCCTGCGCCAGGATTACATCGATGAAGTCATCACGGTAACCAATGACGAAGCCATCGCGATGGCGCGACGGCTTCCCCTCGAGGAAGGACTGCTGGTCGGAATCTCCTCGGGAGCCGCGGTGGTGGCCGCCTTAAAGGTGGCGCACCGTGTGGAGAATAAAGGTAAGCTAATCGTGGTCATTCTGCCGTCTTTTGGCGAACGATACTTGACCAGCATTCTGTTTCAGGAGTTGCGGGATAAGGCATTGCAGATTCCCACGGCGGCGCTGCCGGCCTGATCCCAGTGGCGGGACTCCGGTTGCCTTTCAGCCCAAGTCGTCTTATCCAAATAATCGCCTTATCCAAAATTGTTTTAGCCAAGGGATCCATGCCGAACCTGCTATCGCTAATTCGCGAAGACCTGGCCACCGTGCTGGAGCACGATCCGGCCGCCAGGTCCCGTCTGGAAGTATTTCTGTGCTATTCCGGGCTGCACTCCGTCTGGTTCTATCGCGTGAATCACTGGCTGTGGAAGCAACACTTATTCTTGCTGGCACGATTCCTGTCGCAGGCGGCGCGCTTCCTCACCGGAATTGAAATCCATCCCGCAGCCCAGCTCGGACGGCGGCTGTTCATCGATCACGGCGTGGGTGTGGTGATCGGCGAGACCTCGATCGTGGGGGATGATGTGACTTTGTACCAGGGCGTGACTTTGGGAGGCACGGGTAAGGAGCAGGGCAAGCGGCATCCCACGATCGCAGACCGCGTCGTCGTCGGAAGTGGGGCAAAGATTCTGGGCAATATTACGGTCGGGAAAAACTGCCGGATTGGCGCAGGGTCGGTGGTACTGCGCAATGTTCCGGAAGATTCCACCGTGGTCGGAGTGCCCGGACACATCATCTTCCGCGAAGGCAAGCGCGTTGTGATTACGGATCCGAATCAGATTAACGACCCGCTGTCGGAAGCGCTGGCGTCAGTAGTGACAGAGGTGAACAAACTGCGCGAACGGGTGCAGCAACTGGAAGGTTCCTCCCTGAAGGGCGAACCACTGTCGGAATCGCTGCAGAGAATTATGGAAGACCTGGATTACCAGATCTAGTGGAAAGGGGCGGAAGCAGTTTCGGCCTCGAGGAGAATCGCAATCGTGAAATGGTTGATTCCCGTTGTTCTTATTGCGGCCCTCACTCCTCTCCGCCTGGGGGCGGATAAAGCTGCGGACAAAAGTACTAACCAGAACCACAAAGATGAGAAGCCAAAGCCGGCTCAGTCGATCGACGAACTACGGCAGCAATTGGAAAAGATTCTCAAAGACACTCGTACTCCGGGATTGTCGGTGGCCATTGTCCATCGCGACGGACCGGAGTGGGTCGCCGGACTGGGCACGGCGGACGTGGCCAGCGGTCGTGCCACCAGTGCCAATACGCTATTTCGCATTGGTTCCGCATCGAAGGCATTCGCGTCCTTGTCGATCCTGATGCTGGCCGATCAGGGAAAGCTTTCGCTCGACGATCCGGTTCATCAATTGGTTCCCGACGTGTGGTTTGAAAATCGTTGGGAAGCCACGGATCCGGTCCGAGTCGTCAACCTGCTCGAACATACCACCGGCTGGGACGACATGCACCTGCGCGAGTACGCCAAAGACGCCGCCGGCATGTCATTGCGAGACGGCCTTGACTATGACCACCACTCGCGCGTTTCCCGCTGGCCTCCCGGCACCCGCATGGCCTACTGCAATTCCGGCCCTCCGGTCGCGGCCTATATAGTGGAGAAACTTACCAAGCAGCGCTTCGAAGATTACGTGCAGCAGAACTTATTCCTCCCCATCGGAATGAACACGGCGACGTATTTCGAGCCGGCGCCGGGAACTGCGACCACGCTTTACCACAACGACGGCAAGACTCCGTATCGCTACTGGAACATTCTTTTGCGGCCCGCAGGATCGATCAATGCTTCCGCCAACGACATGGCCGCTTATGTGCAGTTCTATTTGAACCGTGGTGCGATGCACGGCAAAAGGATTGTGCCCGCCTCCGACATCGACCGCATGGAGATTCCCCGGAGCAGTTGGGCGGCAAAAGATGGAATGAAAGACGGCTACGGCCTGAGTAATTACCGGAGCATTGAAGACGGCTTCATCTACCACGGGCACGACGGCGGAGTCGAAGGCGGACTTACCGAAATGGCCTACATGGCCGACTACAACGTCGGCTATTTCTTCAGCATCAACAGCGGAAATGGAGACGCCTTTGGCAAGGTGGCGAAAGCGATACGGACTTATCTAACGAACAAACTGCAGAGGCCGCCGTTGCCGGCCGCGGCGCCGCTGCCCACAGTCGCCGCCGCATACGCTGGATGGTACGTGCCGGATTCGCCACGCGTCGAGCTTACGCATTTCCTCGACCGCCTCTTTGGCATTACCTGGCTTCGCTTCAAGGATGGCAATCTCGTTCTCGACCTTCTCGGTGCATGGAATGACACCTATGTCCCCGTCGAGGATCAGCAATTCCGCCACGTCCCCAAGAAGTCGGATGATGCGCCCGACCCGGCGGCAACGTTCGAGCTGCTGACGCCCAATCACGAAGGCCGCTTCGTCCAGGCCGGTATGGGGACGACCATGAAACGTATCCCGGCAGGGCTGGCCATCACGCAGACCGTCGCAACCATTTATGTGCTGCTTTCGATGCTGGCGATTCTGGTGTACGCGCCATTCTGGATTCTTGGCGGACTGAGCAAGAAACGACGGCGCCCGGCCGAACGCGGCCTGCGCATCTGGCCTCTGGTTGCAGTGCTCAGCCTGATTGCATTTGTGGGCATCTTTATCTTGTCCGGCAACGATCTAATCGAGCGGCTGGGCAATCTGACCGGATGGTCTGCCGTTGTATTCCTGACGACTGTCGTGTTTGGCATCGCCTCGCTGGGGAGCGCAATCTCTTTGTGGCGAACTCCTCGAGAAACCGTTCGCCGCGGCGTGCGAAGGTTTTCGCTCACCGTTACGCTGGCCTTGCTGATCGCGACTGCCTACCTCGCCTACTGGGGAATCATCGGATTGCGGACCTGGGCTTAGACACGTCGGAAAGACGAACTGCGAGTTCGGGGGCTGCTCCAATTAAGCAGCGGAGCGAATCCCGGCTGCGTTCCGCGCCGCGACCGCGACCGCGAGGTGTAATCTCTTTGACAAAGGCAGGATAAGTTCGTTAATGTTCGCTGGCGTAAACGTTTACGCCGCTATTGAATTTTCTTGAGCGTTGGCTCTCTACTTTTTTCATGCTGCTGAAGACACTGCGCGAAGAGGTGCTGGAAGCGAACCTCGAACTGGTTCGACGCGGCCTCGTGCTATACACTTTCGGCAATGTCAGCGGGATGGATCGAGGAGAAGCCCTGGTTGCCATCAAACCCAGCGGCGTTCCTTACGCGGACCTGACCCCGGCCCACATTGTGGTTTCCGATCTCGCCGGCAAAATCGTTGACGGGGCGCTTCGTCCTTCTTCGGACCTGGCAACACATCTGGAGTTGTATAAGCATTTCTCAAACATCGGCGGAGTGGCGCACACGCATTCGGAATTTGCCACCGCGTGGGCGCAGGCAGAAACACCGATTCCATGCTTCGGGACAACGCACGCGGATTATTTTCAGGGGCCGGTTCCGGTCACGGACCGTCTGAGTGAGGCCGAGATCGCGGGCGATTACGAACTCGAAACCGGCGCGGCAATCTGCCGCACGTTTGCCAAGATCGATCCCGACGCGATTCCGGCGGTGCTAGTGGCCGGACATGCTCCGTTTTGCTGGGGCGCCAGCGCCGCTGCAGCCGCGCACAACGCTGTGATTCTGGAATACGTGGCGCGCATGGCCTGCCACACGCTGTCGATCAATACTGAATCCCGGCCGCTGGCCCGAGAGTTGCACGACAAGCATTTTCTGCGCAAGCACGGCCGCAATGCCTATTACGGACAGGTCAAATCCCAATGAATCCTGCTCTGCTGGTACCGAGCACCTCCACCCTGGTTCATCTCTCGCCCGTCGACCTTGTGATCATCATTTTTTATTTCGTGCTGGTGCTGGCCATCGGCTTGCATTTGAAGGGACAGGCCAATACCGGGGAAGACTTCTTCATGGCCGGCCGGGAAATGACGGCATGGGTAGCAGGGCTGGCGTTTCTGTCGGCGAACCTGGGCTCGCTCGAGTTGATGGGCTGGGCGGGTAACGCCTACAAGTATGGCATTCTCGCGGCTCACTGGTATTGGATCGGAGCCATCCCGGCGATGCTATTTCTGGCCTTGGTGATGATGCCCTTCTACCACATCTGTAAGACCCACTCCGTGCCGGGATATCTCAAACTGCGTTTCGGTCCAGGCAGTCAGGCGCTGGCTTCGATTTCGTTCGCCTTCATGACCGTGCTGATGAGCGGCATCAACATGTATGCCATGGCGGTGGTGATGCGGGTCGTGCTGGGATGGGATATTCATTTCAGCATCTGGGTTTCGTCGATTACGGTTGCTGCTTACGTTGCGCTCGGCGGCTTGCGCTCGGCGATCTTCAATGAAGTGTTGCAGTTTTTCCTGATCTGGGCGGGCGCGCTGCTGATACCGATTCTGGGGTTGGTGGAGGCCGGGGGCTGGACTGGCTTAAAGGCCCAGATTCTGCAAAATCTCACCGAGCAACACGCGCCCAACCCGGGTGCGTATACCCACCTGTGGTCGACCCTGGGTGACTTCGGGAACAATCCCATGGGGATCAACTGGGTTGGCATTGTTTTCGGACTGGGCGCGGTTATCTCCATGGGTTACTGGACCACGGACTTCCTGGTCGTGCAGCGCGTCCTGGCGGCCAAAGATTTGCGCTCCGCCAAACTGGCGCCCATCATTGGCGCCGCTTTTAAAATGATGGTTCCGTTCATCGTCATTCTGCCCGGCCTGCTGGGTCTGGCGTTGCTGCGCGATCCGCATACCGGCAACCTATTGAAGCTCGTTCCCGGCGATCTTGCCTGGTCGGATGCGGGACGCGCGCAAGGGCTGCACAGCTTCGACGAAGTTTTACCTTTAATGCTGGCGCGCTACTGTGGTCCCGGCCTGCTCGGCCTCGGGATTACCGCGCTGATTGCGGGATTTATGTCTGGCATGGCGGGCAATGTAAGCGCATTCGCTACGGTTTGGACCTATGACATCTACGGCGCCATGATCAACAAGCACGCCTCAGACGATTCCAAGGTCCGAATGGGCCGTTGGTGCACTCTGCTGGGGGTTGCCGTCAGCATTGGAACGGCGTACCTGGTGATGAATGCGCAAAGCATTATGGACTACGTGCAGGCGCTCTTCAGTTTCTTCATCGCTCCCCTATTTGGCACCGTGATCCTGGGGATGCTGTGGAAACGGGCGACGGCCGCAGGCGGCTTCTGGGGTCTTCTGGCCGGAACCCTGTCTTCGGTCGGCATGTATGCCTGGGTGAAAGTTGATCCTGGAGCCGTAAGATACGTGGCGCTGTCGTCGCAGGCGCAAGATCAGGCGCAGAACATGTTTCGCGCCCTGTGGTGTTGGCTGATCTGTGTTGCGGTCACGGTGGTCGTCAGCCTGGTGACGAAACCCAAGCCCGACGCCGAGTTGGCTGACCTGGTCTACGGTCTAACGCCCATTCCGCATGAGGAAAGCGTTTCCTTCGTCCGCCGGCCGGTTTTCTGGGCCGTGATTGTGGGCGTTGTGTTTGTCGTCTTGCAAATCATTTTCTGGTAGGGGGACAAACGATGAAATCCGGCGGATCGCTGTCGATTTGGTTCTTCATCGGCATATCTCTGGCGGTGAACGGCGCAATCATTCTCGCCCGGGGGATTTATGAATTGGTTTTTCCGCCGGAGCACCAAGTTGTGCTCTACCAGTTGCATGCCAACGTTTGGTGGGGCGCGGTATTGCTGATTCTCGGCTTGTTTTTCAGCCTGCGTTTTTCGCCCGCGCGCATGGCTCGCAATTCTTAATTGATTCCCTACGACTCTCGCCGGTCAAGTCTCTACGAGAGGGCCGCAGCCAGCCCCGCCCCGACGAGTTTGAAGGCCAGATACCATACCGCAATGATCACGATCGCCGTCGAGCGCTTCACCTTACTGGTGCAGGCAAAACCGATGCCCATGAGCACGATCGTCCAGATGGTGATCAGATCCAGCGCCGAAGCCATCCCCCGCAGAAACTTAGGAGTAGTCGCGGCGTCGAGGTAATAAGCGAGATTGGTTCCGACGGGATTATTGATATCGAATCCCTCCGGATCGACTCCGGCAAACAGCGCAACGGTACCGAGGATCGCGCCAACGATGCCGGGAAGACTGGCATACATCACGATGGCATAGGCCTGCCCGAAGGTAGTCTCAGCTCCGGCGGCAATTTTGAAGGTCGCCCAGAGAACAACGGCGGTGATCAGAAAATAGAACAGGATCAGAAGCGGGCTGCCGTATGCAGCGAAACGAATGATGGTGCTGGACAGATGAATCTGTCTGGCTTGCTGGTCGGCCGGAAGCTTTTCGAACTGTTCGGCGCGGGAGGAGTGCGCCACCTGATTCCTACTGATCTGATCGAAGCCGATCTGCCGTGCCATGGCGTAAACAAAGAGCACGGAGAAGATTGAGATCAACAGCCATGGCGCCCACCAACTGGCGTTGCGGCGCAGGTCAGTGAAAGTTTTCGAAGGCGCAATGAAGGCATCGACGATGCGCGCCCCTTGGGAAAGAGATGCGGATTCAGGTATGGGAGCGGGCGATGCGGGCAGAACCGGAGCGGCGGCCATAGGTGACTCCTGCGAAGATTCGGGGGAATTTTAATCTTGGGCGCGCTTCTACACAAGGGATACGACGAATCCGACGAATCCGTACGAATCCGTAGCAAAATTTCCGCAACCGGGTAACCCGGGGAACTCCAGCGTTCCCTCGGCGGCGCACTTGCCGGGCGATTGGTTTGCCCGGATAAGATAGGGTTCGATGTCGAATGTAACTCCGGTTGTGACCGCGGTGCTGCTGGCGGAACTTATTCCTGCCGCGGCCTTTGGATTTGCCGCCGAGCGCGCGTCGAGGGTGGTCGGACGATGGCCGCTCGCCGTCCGCGTGGCTGTTCCCGCGATGTTGGTTCTGCCCTACGTCGTCATCGCCGCGGGGCAGAACATGTTTCGCTGGCCGTGGTTTGCGTTATACGCCGGGCTGCCGGTGGTGATGGCGTGGTTGCTGGCGCGGGCAGCGGCGGCCGATCCGGAGCAGCGCGGAAATTGGCGCGACGCGGTGATTCTTCTCACGCTGGGCTTGGCCGTGGATTTGCGCTGGTTCGATGTTGCCTGGCCGGCCGGCTTGCGCGGGCTGAACAACCTGTTATTGGTGGATGCAGGCTTGTATGGATTTCTCGCCATTCGCCGCTTGAGCGGCACGGGATTCGATTTCCACCTGCAATGGAGCGACTGGAAGACAGGCGTGCGCGAACTTTTGTTCTTTGCTCCCGCTGTGCTCGTGCTGGGACTCGCGCTCGGCTTCATTCATCCCCATTCCAACCTACCGGCAGCCGGCAAAGCGGCTCTTAGCTGGGCGGGAATTTTTGTTTTTGTCGCCCTGCCGGAGGAGCTTTTTTTTCGCGCCTGGGTGCAAAACCTGCTGGAGCGGCGAGTCGGACGCCGCTCCGCTCTGGTGATCGCATCGATGCTGTTCGGCTTATCGCATTTCAATAAGCGCCTGAGCGCAAGCGCCCCGCACTTCAACTGGCGCTACGTTCTGCTGGCCACGATTGCAGGCATTTTCTACGGCCGCGCCTGGCGCGAGCAGGGTCGCGTCCCGGCCTCGACGATCACGCACACCTGCGTTGATTGGCTGTGGTCGTGGTGGTTCTAGAGATGGAGGTGCCTGGCGTACTCGAGAATCCGTGGGCTAGAACACATCAACGGACTAATCGGGGTAGGGTTCACCCGGTCTTACCACGCGGATCTCGTGATCGGTAAATGCCATGTGTCCGCCAGGCAAGTTCACTTTTGGCATGTGGCAGCTCACGCAATTCAGTTTTGCCACTGGACATGGATGCGCTCCCGCCCGAGCGCTGGCGGAGGCCGGCTGACTTGAAGACGCGTGGCAGGCCAGACATTTTGGATCGTAGGAGGAATCTTGACGGACTACATCTTGATGGGGATCGTGGCAGGCCAGACAACTGATGCGGGGATCAGTTCCATCGAAGCATTTGCTGTTGGCCAGCCGGTAGGGCTGGAAGCGGACGTTCACCTCGCCGTTAAAGCGACCTCTTACCACCGACTCCCAGGTGTGATGGCATTGACCACAAAAGCTCGAGATGTCCTCCGCTGATAACTTGCCGAGCTTGGGCGGCGCGGAACCGAAGTCGCCCTGAATTGCGTCCATCAGATGAGTATTTGTGCCGACGTGACAATGCTCACAGCTCACTCCGGTTTCCATCGATTCTAGAACCAGTTTGCCGCCAGAAACGGCGTTGGTTGCGTGGCACCCGAAGCAGGCCTTGGCTTCACTCGGCGGAAGCGGTCTCCCCATCGCCTCTTCCAGAGTGTGTGGTGAAATGCGCTCCTCCCCCATCGTAATATCGAGGCCAGGGATGCTGGGATAGTAGCTCACCAGGCTGTCGTAGAGCTGACCCTGGTGCTCGAGAACCCAGGTCTGGCCTCCGGTTCCGAAGCTCCAAACAATGGGCAGGGAAATCGTATGGGTGCCGTCGCTTACGGTATAGGTACTTTTGTCGCCAACCGTTTCAACGGTGTAAGCATATGCGCCCCGACGAAACGTCATTCGGGGATGTGCCTTGAGCGTGGGATTTGCCCCCGGGAGTTCAATTGCCCGCCCCATCGGCGTTTGCGGTTGACTTGTCGCCTGGGAGGCATGGCAATGCGTGCAAGCCGAAGCTGAGTTGTTCTTTCGCTGCTGGGCCCGGGCGGGTAGACAAGCGATGCAGACCAAAACGCCGGTCAAGATGCCGAACCATAGCTTAACGGTGCGCCTCCTGAGTGGGCGCGTTGTGCTCAATCCGGAGACATAACCGGCGTTCCCGCCTGGCGTCTTCTTTGCGGCCCGACTTGGAATAAGCCCGGGCCAGCGCGAAATGAATCTCGAGACTGTCGGGCTCAAGCTGCAGCTCCTTTTCCAGCAGTTCGGTGCCACCCGTTATATCCCCAGTCTCCACCAGCGAGCGGGCGAGCACAAGCCGGGCTAGGGGGAGCGTTGGTTCTTGGGCGACAACTTTCTTGGCGTATGCGAGCGCAGTGGCTGAGTCGTTTCGAGTGAGCGAATCCCATGCCATCATTAATTGAGCGGCGGCATTGGAAGGCGATATTTCCAACTCCCGTTTGAATTCGGTGAGCGCCTGATCTGGGTCCGTCGGAGACAACAGGGAGCCGTATAAATAGTGCGCATTTTCGGCTGTGGGAAAACGCTGAAACAGCTTGCCAAACTCTTGTTGTGCGGCCTTCTCGTCTCCCGACATAAAGACGAACGCAGCATTACCGGCCGCCAGGTGCAGGTCCCGCTGCTCTGCGCTTAAATCTCCTGGGAGTAGAGGGGTTCGCAACCCTGCCAAGCCGATTCCTACCAGCAACTCCGGGTTGGGTATCTTGCCCCCAGTCAGCGGTCGATACAGTTGCAATGCCCCCTCGAAATTTCCCCTGCGCGTCAACAGGAGCGCTTCATGATAGCGAAGAATCTTTTCAGCGCTAGCCTCTTTTCCTGCTCCCAACGACAACCCATGTTGAATGTCGGTCAGCGATGTCGTGTAGTCTGCGGTTTCGAACTCGCATAGGCCTCGCAGCGCCCACGCCGGCCCGGCGTCGGGAACGAGATCCAGGTAGTGGGTCAAAGCATCTCGACCCGCAGAGTACGCCTCCGCCTCGTATTCGAGCGACCCAAGAAACCACCACCCGTCAGACCATCCGGGCTTGAGCTGTAAGGCTTGACTGTAGAGTTCGATGGCTTGGGGCGCATCGTCGCGCTCTCGGGCGGCGGCTGCTTTTTGTGCGATCTCGTCGAAACCTGGAGCATTGGCTTGCGCGACCGCGCACCCAGGAAGCAGGAGGAGGATGAGCCCAGCCAGCCCACAGCTCGGACAAATCAATTCTCCGAAAGTCATAGAATCCCGCGGCGAAAAATTGATCCCCACCTTAATTAATCATTAATACACACCGGAGTGAGAAAAGAATACAGTCAAAAGCGGATCGGAAGGAATCGCCGGGTGAGTAGAAATTTATCAACGTCAATCGCGCTTAGGGAGCGGGCGGCGGCGAGTGGTAGCGCAAATATCCTAAGCCCACTCGCATATGATGAATCCACGCGCCCGGAACACAGACGGCGAAGCCCAGTCCGAGCACTCCCTGGGCTAGGCCGAGGGCGTAGAGGTTGCGGTAACGCTGGAAGAGCGCGCACGAGATTGCTCCCCAGACCAGCGTAGCGGCTGTGAGCGGGAAATTCGGCAGGTGGGCGGCGGCGAACAGCAGAGCGGCCAGGCTCAGAGCGGCGCTTTCGCTGGACAGAAGCCGCGTGAGACGCGGCATGAAGTAGTCGTTCAGCAGGAACTGCTGATAGGTCGTCCACAGAACGTAACCGAACACGTGCTTGAAGTCGTTTTTATACAGGGGGTGAAGCGAACCGAGTTGTTTGGCGATGAGCACCCCGGCGATGGCCAGGAGAATAGCCGCGGGCAGAATCCAAAATGATGGGAGCAGTCCGCGATGGCTGAGGCCGAGCTCGTCGAGAGTGGGGCGCCGGGCGAACACGATTGCCACGGTCACCAAGAGCGCGACCGGAGAGAGGACGCGCTGGGGAAACTCAGGCATCCAGAGAATGAACACGATCAGCCCGTAACCGCCGATCAGCTCGATCAGATCGCCAGCGGAACTAGGGGCGCGGGACATGGGGAGAGTATGGCACGGCGAGCCCTGGCAGGGGAGTCTCCTCGCCGCGCTCGTGGCACAGCCGAGGCGGCTGTCGTTACTTGGGCCGGACGGGCGACTCGCCCCTCCCCCCACCTTTCCATTCGGTGGCCAGCTCTGGAGTGGCCTCCAGCAGGCTGCGGGTGTAGGCGTGCGCGGGACGTCCCGTGATCTGTTCGGTAGCGCCGACCTCGACGATTTTTCCCCGATACATCACCGCGATGCGAGTTGCGAGATAGCGCACCACGGGCATGGAATGTGAGATGAACAGATAGGTCAGGCCGAAGTCGCGCTGCAATTGCGCGAGCAGGTTCACAATTTGCGCGCCCACGCTGACATCGAGCGCGGAGACTGGCTCGTCGCACACGATGAACTTTGGCCGGAGCGCAAGCGCGCGGGCGATTCCGATGCGCTGGCGCTGTCCTCCGGAGAACTCGTGCGGGTATCGCATGCGCGCGGATTCGTCGAGGCCGACTGCGCGCAGAAGTTGCCCGACTCGGGCACGCAGTTCGGGCTGCGCGCGACGGGACCGAAGGGGGCGGCTGTCCCCACGCGACTCGCTTGGCCTGCCGTCGGGCGCATCAGCGTACGCCTGGATGGTCTCACGGTGAATGATCAGCGGCTCGGCGATGATATCTTCCACGCGGAAGCGTGGATCGAGCGACGCAAATGGGTCCTGAAAAATAATCTGCAGATCGCGGCGCAAGCGGCGCAGATCGCGAGCGCTGGCGGCGAGGAGGTCGCGGCCTTCCAGACGCACGCTGCCCGCCGTGGGCTCGATCAGACGCAAAATGAGCCGTCCCAGAGTGCTCTTGCCGGAACCCGATTCCCCCACTAGGCCGAGCGTCTCGCCGGCGTGGATGTCGAGCGAAACGTCATCGACCGCGCGAAGCTCTCCGCGAGACTTGCCTCCAAACGGCGACTCGCCGTGGGGAAAAACCTTCGTCAAGTTGCGGATTTCCAGCAGCGGCACACTGCGATGCTACCAGCACCGAGTACCGAGTCGCGAGTCGCGGGTTCCGGGATCGAGAGAAATTTCCTGTGTGCTTGCCGTAATTGCCAATGACTCGAACACGGAAATAACGGCTACCCCGCCGCGATCATCGGTACGGCGGCGAGCGCCGCCAGCAGTCCAATGAACTTCCAGCGGCTGAAGTGTTCTTTCAAGACCAGGCGCGCCAGCAGGACAGTCACCGCTGGGTAGAGAGAAGTGAGAACAACGGCCTCGTCCAGGCGCCCGCGCTGGCTGGCGGAGATGAACAACGCGCTGGCCGTGATGTCGAGAAATCCCGCCAGCATTCCGAGCGTAATACGAGGGCGGTCGAGACGGAGTGGTGCGCGCATTGCAACTACCGCAACCGCA
>Ga0209624_10000185_pt1 | contig 57369 bp, 59 predicted proteins | sample JacPinW_OM2H0_O1_FD_188565 | JGI IMG/M metagenome (GOLD analysis project Ga0209624, IMG submission 188565) | Forest soil microbial communities from Algoma, Ontario, Canada - Jack Pine, Ontario site 1_JW_OM2H0_O1 (SPAdes) (version 2) | ecosystem: Environmental > Terrestrial > Soil > Boreal... | reverse complement strand
CTCGCCGCGGGCATGCGGGTGCTCGATGTCGGAACCGGCACCGGGCTGCTGGCGTGCGCGGCCGCGCGCATCGTCGGCGACCCCGCGCTCGTCACCGGTGTCGACCCCAGTCCGGGAATGATGGAGCATGCGCGGGTTCCCGCGGGCATCCGCCTGCTCGGCGGCAGCGCCGAAAAACTCCCTGTCCCGGACGCCAGCGTGGATTTCCTCAGCATGGGCTACGCACTGCGTCACATCGGCGACCTGTCCGCGGCATTCGCGGAGTTCCACCGGGTGCTGCGCCCCGGCGGGTGCCTGTGCGTGCTCGAGATCACGCTGCCCGCGCACGCCGTGCCGCGCGCGCTGCTGCGGACCTGGCTCAAGGGCTGTGTACCGGCGATTGCCGCACTGGTCGGGCGGCGCCGCGACTCGTCGCTGCTCATGCACTACTACTGGGACACCATTGCCGCGTGTGTGCCGCCCGCCGCGATACTGGCAGCCATTGGTGCGGCGGGGTTCGCAGAAGTCGAGCGGCGCACCGAGCTGGCGATCTTCTCGGCGTACCGCGCCCGCAAGTTGCCCGATGCGCCCGATCAGCGCGGGGTGCGCGGCTAGCCCCGCGCCTCAGCTCGAGCGCACGCCCTCCCCGCACGTCTCGAGCCGATGATTCTCTGCTGCGTGCGCCAGCTCGGCGCGCAGGCACTCATCCAGTTGTCGCATGCAGGCGCGCACGTCGCCCGGCGGCTCGAGGCAGGGCCCGAGGCGCATCCGGCAGGTGACGGGCATCGACGGGCGTTTGAACAGCGACCATCCCTTGGCGAGGAACGCAGAATCGGTCTCGATGATGAGCGTCTGGATGGGTACGCCGGCCTGCTTGGCGATCACGGCGACGCTGCCCTGCAGGTCATTGAGGGGAGCGGACCTGGTGCGCGTTCCCTCCGGGAACAGCAGCACGATGCCGCCGCGAGCGAGCTCCGCGACACTCTCGCGGATCATCCGCCGCGGCGGACTGCTGCGGATGTAGCGGGCGAGGCGCGCGCCCGGGCCGAGCAGGATGTTGTTCATCAGCGAGGATTTCATCACGCACGCCACGCGCGGCTCGTGGGCGATGATCAGCAGCGCATCGATCAGGCTCGGGTGATTGGGTGCGAGCACCACGGGGGGTCCGTGCCGCAGCGCGCGCAGCGCGCGCAGATCCAGCCGGTAGATCCCCATCCAGCCGAGCGACCACACGTACAGGCGAAAACCCGCCAGGATCCCGAGCCGGCCGGCCCGCCGTCCAGGGCCGGCCGGCAGGATCAGCAGCAGCGGCAGGGCGACCACGCTCCACGCCAGACAGATCACGGCGAATAGCGCGAGCGACCCATACAGGGCCAGCGACTCGATGACATGCCGCAGCCGCATCAACGCCGACCCGGCTCCGGCCGACCAGCGCGGGTGCCCAGCTCTGCCGCGTCGCTGACTGCGACGCCGCGGCGGCGGGCTAGTCCCGCGAGACGCAATTGTAGATCGTTTCGCCCTCAACCCGGCTGGCCTCGGCGTGCTTTCCCTGTTTAGCGCATTCTGCTTCCGCCTGCTCGAGCCCGCGCGCTTCGCTGCGCTGCTCCGCCCGCGGGGAAGCCGTCGGATTGTCGAGCGGCGGAGCGCTGACGCAGGCCGCGAACAGGACCGCGCAGCCGCACACCATGACTCTCATGTCCGACCCTCCCTCGGGACTCTCACCGCACAGTCTAAGGCGGCGTCCGCAAGGGCGCCATGAGCGCGGCCTGCGCCTGGCGGCTTGCCCACGCCGGGCGCAACGCTCAACCGCGGGCGGCGGCGCGCATGCCGCGCGCCACGCGCCACGCGCTTACAGCTGCGTGGTTCCCTCCGGCTCAGCTCTCTTGCCGGGCTGCGTGATCGCCTCCGGTGGATTCATGCCGACGCACTTGGCGCTCACCATGTCGCCGTCGCCGGCGTACGGCACGGCAATCTGCAGCGCCGCCGAGATCGCGTTGCGACACGCGTCCTCATCCTTGAACAGATAAGAGTCCACGTAGGTGATCTCGAGCGTTTTCGGCGCATAGTAATAAATGTGCAACACCGCTTTCTGCCCGAGCGTGCGCGGCTGCCTCTGCGCATCCGACTCGGCCGGCTGCTCGTCGGCGAGCGCCGGGCCGATCAGCAGCGCGGCGAGGATCAAGGCGAAACGTCTCTTCATGGCAATACCCCATCCCGACAGAGCCCGATAACCGCATCGGGCCCGATGGCGGCGTCGGGCCTCTCATAATCGACGCGCCCCGGGCGGAGAAGTTCGCTGCGCCCTCGTTTGGGTGCGCCTCAGGGCGGCGAATCGCCCAGCGCCGGCACAATATGTTCGGTCAGCAGCCGATCGGTGAGCGCGCCCGCGCCGGCGACGCGGTAATTGGTGGTGGTGATGACCGCGACCAGCCTCGCGGCGGGAATCACATAGACCTTGTTGCCGCCGGTGCCGTACATGGCGGGCGTGCCGCCAGCGGCGGCGCGCAGGCCGCCGCTGGCGGTCGGCACCCTAGTCTTATTTGAACATGGCGGTCTCGCGCCCGACCTCATCGCGGTGCACGCTGAAATCCACCATTCCGCCGAAGGCATCCCCCGCCAGCGGGTTCGCCGCCACCGCTTCGCGCACCGCGGCGTTCGCCTTGTCGAGACCCGCGGCATTCGGCGTGATGTAGAAGATGAAGAACAGGTTGGGGTCCTGGCTATGAACCGCCTGTACCGCGACCTGGTAGGCGCTCACGGTGCCGTCGGCCATCAGCTTCTCGAACAGCGGCACGATGAAGTTGTCGCTCAGCCTGGCGACCGCATCACTCGGAGCGTCCGGCTTGAGCTTGTAGGAGCTCGCATACACATAACCCCCCTTGACGGCGCCCGGGCGCCAGCCGTAGTGACGGCTCACGTAGATGTCGTCCCAGTGCTTGGTGGAGCTTGCGAGCAGCGCGTCGGCCGCGGCGGACTTGGGAAACTGATCGAGCACAGCGAGCACGTCGGCCAGCGACTTGCCGGCCCACCAGCCGGCATGGGTTGCCGCGTCGGCTTCGTGAACCACGGCGGAGTCGTAGCCGTACGCCAGCAGCGTACCGCTCGCCAGGTCCTGGTCGAACATCTTGTCGTTCGCACCGGCCGATTTTTCCCAGTCGTTCCAGCGCGCCCGCGGTACCACCCAGTTGCCTACATAGGTGTAAATGCGCGGCTTTTCCTTGGCCTCCGTCGTCTGCGCCTGCGCGGGCAGTGCGGCCGCGGCGAGCAGCGCTGCGATGGACAGGGCGGCGGTTATTCTTCTCGTGTTGATCGTCATGTCTACCCCGTGGATGAATGCATGAGGAGCGCCGGGAATTCGGCGCGTCGCGATGCTAACAGATGCCTAGGAACGCGGTTGAGGCGGCGGTGTCGCGTGCATTCAAGCGCGCGTCGCGACCGGCGCATCGCGGTACAGCGCGGCGACGATGACGCCGAGAATCACCATGAGCACGCCGTCGAACACGATCTGCTTGACAACGAGGCTCGCGGGCAGCGGCTGCACCGCGTAGTAGATCAGGTAGCTCGGCACAATCGCGAGCAGCGCAACCGCGATCCCGTAACGCACTCCCTGCGCCAGCCACGGCCGCGATTCCACGCCGCGCGCATAGATCCACACGAAGGCTCCGGACATGAGCACGTGAGCCAGGATCATGGCTGGAAAGTACTTCTGCTGATCGCCCTCGGGACGGTAGAGACTGGCGAGCTGCATGTAATCGCCTTGCAGCAGCAGCGCGTGCACCACGAAGCTGCCGGCGAACCAGGCGAGGAACAGCACCAGCCAGGCGATGAGGAATTTCCGGTTCATTGTTGTTCTCCGGGGGGGCTGACTCAGCGGGTTCGGGCACTCCCCGCAGGCGCATCATCCCAGTTGGCCCGGGCGCGCGCCAGGTAACTGTGTGGGGAGTCGAGAAACACCACGAGAGACGTGGCGCTCGCGAAGCAGTAGCGCTTGTGCGAATCCGGATCCACCCAGTTGATCGAGCAATCCGCCCTGATTCTCACCCCGGCCGCGAGACCCAGCGGATCATTGCCGGCGAATTCCCCCGGTGTCGTGCCCCGCGGCGGCACGGCCGCCTTCCAGATACCGGCGTGGTCCGCATCGGTGGCGGCCCCGTCGTGCTGCGCAACGGCCGAGCGGAACCCGTCATCGCCAGCGGCCTGCTGCGGCGCGGCGAGCGCGCCCGCCACCGCGGCGACGGCAGTCAGGCAGACCATTCGCAGTTGTCGGGCGCTGTTCATCAGGCAGAAGAAAGGCTACCACTTCGGGCGCGCTGCCGCCGATTCAGCGCGCACCGTGGCTGCGCAGCGCCGCAGCGATCGCCGGCTGACGGTCGGCAACAGCCACCTGCAGCGGCGTCATTCCATCGGCGTCCGCCGCGTTGGGATCGGCGCCGTGCGCCAGCAGCCATGAGACGCTCGCCGCGTGCCCGCCGAGTGTTGCGAGCATGAGGGCCGTGCGACCGCGCGCATCGCGCGCGTCGATCTGCGCAATGCCCGGCTGTAACGACTGCAGCTGCGCGAGGTCGCCACTCGCGGCGACTCGCCGCAGGGCCTCGCCGTCGCCCTCGCCCTGCGCCGGCGCGCGCGCCAGGGATTGTATTGCCGTGCGTTCCGCCGGCGCCGTCGAGCCCCTCGAGGCGTAGGCCCGCGCCGCGGCGCCGTACGGCGCGGGCGCCCCGATGTGACCGGCCGGCGGCGTGCCGGCCGCAGGCGGCGCGGCCGGCACGGCGGGTGCCACGGCCAGCGGGGACGCACGACCCAACAGAGGCGCACCGGCCGACGGCGGCACCGCAGCCGGCGGGGCTGCGGAGGGCGCCAATGCGGCACTCGGCGCGAACCCGGCAGCCGGCGCACGGGCCGCGCCGTCCCGCCCGACTGGCGGCGCCAGCCAGTGTGGTGCGAGCATCAGCCCGGCCAGTGCCACCGCCGCTACGCCGGCGAAGGCGGCGGGGCGCCACCAGCGCTGCGTCCAGCCCCTGCCGCGCCCCTCACCCACGCGCGCCGCCGCCGCGGCGCTGCGGGTGCGCGCGGCGGCCACCTGCGCCGCGTGCTCGAGCACCGCCCGGCGAACGGCCGCACCCGGGCGGCTCGGGTCCAGCGCGGACGCCCGCCGGTAGCGCTGGTCCGCATCGTCATAGGGCTCCGGGCCTGGTGGCAGCTTGTTCATGCGTACTCGCGAAGCAGTTCGCGCAGCTTGCTGCGCGCATAGCGCAAGCGGCTCTTCGTGGTCTCGATAGTGCTGCCGGTGACCGCTGCGATCTCCTCGAGCGTGAGCTCGCCTTCAAGCTGCAACAGCACGGCATCGCGCTGCTCTGCCGGAAGCTGCCCGACGGCCCGCGTGACGGCCGCCGCCTCCTCGCGCACCAGCACAGCGGCGAGCGGACCGGTGCCGGGCTCGGTGGTCAGCTGCGGCAGCACCGCCGCCGCCTCGTAGCCGAGGCTGTCCAGGCTCGAGAGGCGCCGCATGGTTCGCAGCGAGTCGATCATGCGGTTGCGCGCGATGGTGAACAGCCAGGTCGTGAAGCGCGCGCTCGGCTGGTAGCGAGCTGCGTCGCGCGCCACCGCGAACCACACTTCCTGCATCAGCTCCTCGGCACTCGCGCGGTTGCCGACGTTGCGCTCGAGGTAGCGCCATACGCGCAGCTCGTGCCTGCGGTAGAGCGCGGCGAACGCGTGGCAGTCACCGAGCACGTAGCGGCGCAGCAGCCCCTCGTCCGTCTCGGCGACCGCGGTCATTCACTGCATTATGGCAGCGGGCGAGGCGTCATCCGGGCGGATCCGGGACGAACTGCCGCTCGCGCGAGCCGGGGAAGGGATCCGGCGCCTCAGGAATGGTGTGCGGCCGGCGCACGATCCCCATGGCCACGAGGTTCTGCAGACTATCGTAACGGATGCGGATCACTTCGTTCGGTTCCGCCTGCAGGCGCTGGAACTGCGTGTCCTGCACGTACGAGTACTCGCGCTCGCCGTGACCCGTGCCGAGCCGCGACGCGGACTGCGGGGCGGACTGCATGAACGACTCCGCCCGGCCGGCGAGTCCCGCCGCCGACGCAGATGTTGCCGGCGCAGCTGCTGCCGGCGCCGGCGCGCCGGCGCGGGAGCTGCTGGTCGCGGTCGGCGGTGAGCGCGGGGTGTCAGGCGCGCCCGCGGCCGGGTCGACCCACGGCGGCACATACACCTGCGGCACCGGGCGTTCGCGGAACACCGCGACGCCGATGACGCCGACATTGGCCGGCCGGCCGGTGCGTTCGGCATAGGAGTTCGGCGAATCGGTGAAGGTGAAGGACGCCACCTCGGTGTGCGATTTGCGCCAGCCGGTGATCTGGTAGCTCTCGCCGGGGTCGAAGACGTAACCCGACTGCTCCCACCCTGCGGTATCACCGGAGAGCACGTTGACCCCGTCCACCGAGGTCACCGCCAGCAGCCTGCCGCCGCTGTGGCTACGGATCTCGATCGCGTAGCGGCTGCCGGGGTTGCCGGCAACCCAGTACTCGCCCCGGAAATAGTGCAGCGGCAGCACCGCGCCGCTGTCCTGGTCGATGAGGGACACCGACGCCAGCGTTCCCACCGCGTCCGCATCGCAGCTTGCCGCCAGCGCGGCGACGATGGCCGCAACAAACACCGTATGTCTCATGGCGCTCCCGTCGTGTGAGGCTTGCCATTCCTTAAGCGAAGCCGCACGCCCGGCGGGGTTAAAAGCGGCGCACGAACTTTCGGGGACGCGGCCGCGCGGCGCGGCCGCCTCTACGGGTACTTGTTCTCCACGACGCCGCGCACGGGATGGGTGTCGTAGACCAGCACGATCGACTGGATGCGCCCGGAGGACGGATCGAAATTGAACACGTCGGCGCAGTCGAAGGACACGCGCGAGCCGTCCTTCAGCCGCCAGTCGTAGAGATAGTAGGCCACGGCACGCAGATGCCCCTCGGCGCTCACCAGCACGTCGTGCACCGTGAGCCGCGTGCCCTTGGAGGACTCGGCCACCTTCTTGATGAACTGACGCACGGGCAGCCGGCCGAGGAACGGGGACTCCACCCAGCCGTCGGGGATGAACAGGGACGCGGCCTTGTCGGCATCCCCCGCCTCCAGCGCTTTGAGATAATCGTGCACGGATCGCTGCATAGCCCTCTCCCGCCAGGCGAGCGCGCGTGGAGAACGCGCGCAAGCGCCACGTCTAACCCTGAGCCGCCCGCGCCCCCCGGGTCAAGCCCTGCGTGACAGCAGGCCAAGGCGGCATTCATGCAGCGGTGCGGGGATCGTGGAACAATCGGCGCGTCCGCACCGCATGCCCATGCGCAGTGTCCGCGCCGCCTTGCTCCTGCTCCTCGCCGCCCACAGCTGTGCACTCGGCGGGTGCGCTGCAGTGCGCGAATACCGCGCGTGCGGCTACCACGGGTGCCCCGGCGACGCGAACATCACCGCCCAGGTGCAGGCGCTGCTCGGTCAGCATCCGGCGCTGGCGGCGCCCAACCGCGTGTACGTGCAGACGCTGAACCGCGTGGTGTACCTGAGCGGCCAGGTGGCCACTGAGCTGCAGCGTCTGACCGCGGAGTCGGTTGCCCAGGGTGCGCCAGGGGTGCGTCGCGTGGTCGACAATATCGCGCTCACCTACGAGGGGCGCTGACGCGGCGCGGGCGCGCCGCCTGCGGCAGGCGGCTACTTGGTATCGCTCGGCCTCGACAGCGTCATCCACACGGCAATGTCCCAGGCGTTGTGGATGCCGGCGAGCAGCAGCAGCAGCGAGCTCGCGGCCACGCCGTACAACGCCGCATGGGGCCGCTGCCAGATGAGCCACGCCATCGCGATCAGCCCCGCATAAGCGAGCACCGGTAGCGCCGCGTTCCACAGCCAGTCCTCCCACACCGGCGTGTACTTCGGAGTGCCCAGGTGCGTTGCTATGAACAGTGAGTAGACGCATCCCGCGGCGCCGCTGAGCAGCAGTCCGCCGCTCAGGCTCGCCCGGACATGCCCGGGCACCATGAGGTACGCCGCAAGCGCCAGCACGGTGCTGAAGTGCACGATGGTCGGCGTCACAAAGGTGCGTAGACCCGCGGGCTGAACGCTGCGCGTATTATCCCGCACCAGGGCAATGACCACGAACGTCAGTCCGGTCAGCCCGGCGGCAGCCGACCCGGTGATGACGTAGAAGTTATCCCAGCCGCTCAGCAGTGTTGCTTCCATGGGTACCTTCCGCAAACCCCGTGCCGACTCCAGTGCCCGGGCGGCCTGCCGTTTGCTACCGGCTGCTCGCCTCGCTCAAGATAACCGCTCATGAGCCGCCCCGCCGCGCACCCCGACCCGCAGCCACAGCCGGCCGCCGCCGATTGCACGCCGCACGAGCTCGCGCGCCGCGCGCTGCTCGCTTTCCTGCTCACTTTCATCCTGGCGCGCACCACGGTGTTCCTCATCATGGCGCGCCGCATTCCCAACCTCTACCTGTTTATGCACGACACCCATGTGCACCATCTGAACTACGGCATCCTGCTGCTCGCGGCAGTGGCAGCGTACCTGTTGTTCGCCGACCCCGCCGGCGAGCGGCGGCGCGTGGCCGCCCTCGGTTACGGCATCGCCATGGGACTGACGTTCGACGAGTTCGGCATGTGGCTGCACCTGGGCGGCAGCTACTGGCAGCGTGCCAGCATCGACGCGACGGTGGTGGTCGCGGGGCTGCTGGCGTTGATCGCCTATGCCCGCTCCATCAGGTCCTTCGAAGCGCGCCACGTGCGCGCGTTCCTGGCACTGGCGCTCGCGCTGCTCGGTTTCGCGGTTGCGCTGTACGACGCCTCGGTGCACATCGGCACGCTGGCGGGGCCGCGGCTGCACGAGCTTGAGCTCGCCTCCTCGCCCTAGCAGGCGCGCCAGCGGCGCGCGCGCCCGCTCAGTTGAGCAGCCCGAACACCGCCACGCCGCTTTGCGTGCCGACGAACACCTTGCCGTCCGCGACCGCGGGGGTGATGAACTTGTTGCCGGGACCGAACTGGTCGCGGCCGTCCGCGGCCTGTGAGCTGTTGTAGAGCTCGTGGGCGAGATTGCCGGCATCGTAGGCGTGCAGCACCGCGGGATCGGAATTCTCGTGCGTCCAGACGATGGCGTTGCCCGTGCCGTTGGCGGACACCACCGGCGAGGTCCCCGGGTAGGTGAAGCTGCCCGGGCTCGTCGACGTCGGCGCAGCACCGATGAGGGCGGCGTGTACCGCGAACGCGCTCAACGGCCCGTTCACCGGTCCGTAGTAGACCGTACCGTTGAAGTAGGCGGGCGAGGACCAGATACCTCCGCCGAACACCCCTGACAGCTGCTGCCAGATGTTGTTCGAGCCCGCCGTGAACCTGCCCATCGAGTCGCGGTTGACGACGTAGAGGTTGCCGTCCTTTCCGGCGCCGATCGCCAGGTGCCGCACGGTGCCGCCGGAGTCGGTCTGGTCCGGCAGCAGCAGGATGCCCCCTGAGCCCAGGTCGACGTCGCCAGCCGACTCGGTCACCTCGTTGTACATGGTGAAGTAATCGCTCACCGCGAGCGTACCGCCGGCGAGCGTCAGCTTGAGGAAACTGTTGCCGTAGTCGCCCGCGTTGGGGAACCCTGCCGTATCGAGCGTCGTCTCGAAGACACCGTTGGCCGTCAGCAGGTAGACGCTGCCGGCGGCATCGGCCGCCGGACCCCCGCCGGCCATCCAGATCGACGGTCCGGTGCCGCCGCTGTTGGGTGCGACGTTGAGCACCGCGGCGGGCATCAGCGTGCTCTCGCTGAAAGCGATGATCCAGCCGGTGTAGGGCGCGACATCGCAGTGCGACGTCCAGCTGGTGTACAGCGTACCCTGCGACAAGAGCAGCGCCGCACGCTCCTCGTATTGGGCCGGCTCGAACGTGGTGACGCCTCCCTGCGTCGGGAACGTGGCCGTGATGTCCACCGGGCTGTTCGTCAGCTCCGCGCCGCTCGTCACGTCGAGCGCATGCAGGCGCTGGTGATAGGTGGCCGAGGCGCTCGCCACCGACATGGCGACCACGAAGATCGTGCCGTGCGCGCCGGCGCTGCGGTCGATGACCGGCGTTGCGGTGACGCCGATGGTGGGCGTGACCTGCTCGCAGCCGTACGGCGGCAGGTCGTTGACGCTCTCCCCGGGGGGCAGGAGCGACACGTGCCACAGCACGGCGCCGCTGTCGGCATCGTAGGCGTAGACCGAATCGGCCTCCGTCGCCAGGTAGACGACGTTGTGCACGGCGCCCTGCACGGTGAGCCCGGACAGGTACAGCGGCTGCGCGTCCACCTTGCCGTCCGCGGCGAGCAGATGCTGCTGCCCGAAGCTCGCCGCGTTGACGTTGGCGGGCGTCAGAACCGACTCGGTGAGATTCTGGCCGGTGCGCCCGAGGTCGTTCTTATAGGTCACGACGTCGGTGCGCTGCGTCGGCTGCGGCGCCGACCCCGTGCCACCGCTGCCGCTGCTGGTGCTGCCGCCGCCCATGCTCGCCGGCCCGGAACCACTGCTGCACGCAGCGAGTGTGGCCGCCAGCAGCCACAGCAGCGGCATCCCGGCGCTCATTGATCTACGGCATCGGTCTGACACCTTGGGCACTGTACCGGGCGCCACCGCACTCACAACTCGTCTGTGCCAGGCGACAGCCGTTGCAGCGCCGCGCGCGCCCGGTGCGTGCTGTTGGCAGGAATCGGCGGATCGTTGGCAGCCGCCCGCCGCGCTCATTTGACAATATGAAAGGACCGACCTCATCGATGCGAGGACCCTCATGACCCGACGCGAGCTGCTACGACGTTCCGCGGCGCTCACCGTCGCCGCGGCACTCACCGCTACCGCGCGACGCGCGGCGTGCGCCGCCGCCGCGGCCGCGCCGCTGACCCCGCCGGCGGACGGTGCCATCGACGTGGCGTTCCTGATCTCCCGTGGAGCGGTCGTCATCGACTTCTGCGGACCCTGGGAAGTGTTCTCCGGCGTCAGCCTTCCCGGCCGCAGCGCGGCGCCCTTCCGGCTGTACACGGTCGCCGAATCGCAGGCTGCGGTCAGCGCCAGCGGCGGCCTGCAGGTCGTACCTAACTTCACGTTCGCCAGCGCACCACCTCCCAGAATCATCGTGATCCCGGCGCAAGACGGCGCCGGTGATGCGGCGCTCGCGTGGCTCAGACGCGCAAGCGCCGGCACCGATCTCATCATGTCGGTGTGCACCGGTGCCTTCGTCCTGGCGAGGACCGGCCTGCTCGACGGCAAGGCGGCCACCACGCACCACAGCGCCTACACGCAGCTCGCCATGCAGTTCCCGCAGGTCGAGGTGCGCCGCGGCGTGCGCTTCGTCGAAGTCGGGAATCTCGCCAGCGCCGGCGGGCTCTCGAGCGGCATCGACCTGGCGCTGCGCGTGGTCGAGCGCTATTTCGGCCGCGAGGTAGCGACGCAGACCGCCTACTACATGGAGTACCAGGGCTCGGGTTGGCTGGACCCGGCGGCGAACGCCGTGTATGGCCAGCGTCGCCTCTCCACCGCCGCGCAACCGCTGTGCCCGGTGTGCGAGATGGAGGTCGACCCTGCGACGGCGCCCAGGTCCGTGTACCACGGACAGGTCTACTACTTCTGCATGCCCTCCCACAAGGCGCTCTTCGATGCCAACCCGGAGCCGTTCCTCGCGGGGTGATACCATCGCGCCATGCGCAAACGAGGGGAAGCGTGGCTGGCGCTGCTGCTGCTGTGGCCGCTCGCCGCCGCCGCCGCCGCCGATGAGGTCGAGCTGCCGGAGCTCGCGGTCGGGCTCACGGCGCTGCCGGTGGGAGCCGGCAAGCCCGAGGTGACGCAAAGCGCGTCCGGCTATGAGGCCACCACCCACGTCGGCGCCGCGGCGCTGCGCATTATTCGCCAGAGCGAGCCGGTGCCCGCGGGCAGCGACGTCGCCGACCCGAATTACCGCGCGAGCCTCGATACGAAATTCGACAGCGCGATAGACTCGAAGAGCCACGGCGCACCGACCGCCGTCGGCGGCCACAGCGCCTGGACGGTGGTGGAAGCGCGTGAGAGCGGCTCGGCCACCTTCTACACCTGCGTCACTTACGTGATCGTCGACAGTCACCTGTATCGCCTGAGCGTGAGCGCCACGGGCGAGCGCGGCCGGCCGCCGGAATTCGACTCGCTGGTGCTGGCGATGTCCGGGGTGCGCTTCGAGGTCGCACCGCACACCGAGCTGCCGGCCTCACAGACCGCCCAGCGCCTGCGACAGCGCTATGTTCTCAACACCCTGCGGGCGGGCGGGAATGACCGGCAGGATCACCTGCGACGCATGCCGACCGCCGACATAGACGCGGTTGCGCGCGACACGCTGGGAGCGCGCGCGTCCTTCGGGCTCTCCGGTGTTGGGGTTCACGTCGAAGCGCGGGAAATTGCTGCTTGAGATGTCCAGCCTGATCCGATGCCCCTGGCGGAACAGGTTGCTGGTCGGAAAGACATCGATGACGATCGCGTAGCGGCGTCCCGGGCTCATGAGTGAGGGCCGCTCCCACGAGTCGCGATAGCGCACCCGCAGCACTCCGTCGGTCAGGTTCATGGCGAAGCCTTCGCGGTAGTCCTCATTGGGCGGGTAGACATCGACCAGCTTGGCGGTGAAGTCCGTGTCCGGGCAGTCGGATGCGATCCACAGCCGCACGCGAACCGGGCCGGTCACCTCCACGTCCTGGCGCAGCGGCTCCGTCTGGAAAACCAGCACGTCCGGCCGCTCGGCGAGCGCGCGGTACGGCGGCTTCGAGCCGAAGAACTCCGGCGCCTCGCGCTGATCGAAGGCGCCGCCGACCATGATCGGCCGGCCCGAGGTGATGCAGCCGCCGATGGTGGGCACCGGATCGCGTGGGTCGTAATCGTAGCTGAGCGGCGCGGACTCGCTCGGTGCCGAGGTGGTCAACCCGCCGCTCGCCGTCAGGTAGAAGGGCGTCCAGCGCGTGCCGGGCAGCGGCCAGTCGTGTTCCGCGCGCCAGCGCCCGCCGTGCTCCAGCCGTCCGGCGGCGTTGCGCCGGCCGCTGCCGCCGCCCATGACGAAGATGCGCACCGCCGGCTCGCTCTCCACCCCGTTGTCTGCGCCCTTCAGCCAGCGGTCGAACCAGCGTAGGCGCAGCGTCAGAAAGTCGACCGCGAGGTTGCCGTCGACGGTGGCCGCCGCGCCGAAATCGACGTTGCCCGCGTAGGTGAGCTGGCGGTCCCCGTGGGTCCACGGCCCGAGGATCAGCCGCACCGGGCCGCGCTTGACGGCTGTCAGGCCGAGATAGTTGTCGGTCGCGGTGCGTGGATAAGGGTCGTACCACGAGGACATATGCATCATCGCGGCATCGGGAAACTGCCGGTAGTAACCGGCGGCGTAGATGCCGAGCTGCTTCCAGAACGCGTCGAAGTCACCGTGCTCCCATTGGTCGAACACGTACGACTCGTAGTCCGGCACCAGGCTGAGCGGCGATGCGCCGCGGCGCCACGGCATCCTCGCGAACCACTCGGTTAGATCGATGGCGCGCATTGCCGCCAGCTTCGCCGGGTCCTGCAGCAGGCGCGGGCTGTTGAGCCCTTCGCTGAAGGCCCAGGTCACCTGCTTGAGCTCGAATGCCCCGCCCTGGCGGATGCCGCCCTGGTAGGCGTTGGCGAAGCCCCCCGAGTCGAGGAACATGGCGCGTACGCCCGGGGCAGCAGCGCTCGCCAGCGCCGCCTGCGTGTGCGCGGCGTACGACAGGCCCATGGTGCCGATGACACCGTTGCTCCACGGCTGCTTGAGGATCCACGCGCAGGTGTCATAACCGTCGCGGCCGTCGCTCAGGTACTTCACGTACGTGCCCTGCGAGCGGTAGCGGCCGCGGCAGTCCTGATAAATCACCGCGTAGCCGCGGCGCACGAAGAAGGCCGCCACCGCCGCGCGCGATTGCGGCTGCGCCTCGGCCGGGGTGCGCTCCGAGCGGCTGTCGGCGGTCTTGTCGTACGGGGTGCGCTCGAGCACCACGGGAAAGCGCCCGGAGAGCGCGCTGCCCGCCCGCGCCGGCAGGTAGATGTCGGTGGCGAGTGCCACGCCATCGCGCATCGGCACCATGACATCGCGCAGCACCAGCACATCGCCCGGGCGCGCGCTGCCGGGGATGGCGCCCGCCTCGCCAGCGTTGCTCGCCGCTGCGAGGCGCGCGAGCCGCGGCAGCCCCAGCAGCGTCGCGACCGGCAGCGCCAGCGCCGCGAAGCGGCGACGGCTCATCGATCGCAGGCGTCGCGTGTCCTCATCCATAGCGGCTCCGCCACCAAGGCGCTGCGGCGATGTTACTCGACCGCGTGTCGCCACTCCCGATAGACTGCGCCACGCCGTGTCGAAGCGAGGATTGCCACCATCGTCGCGCCGCCGATCCCTGACGATTTCATCATCGAGACGCGTGGCCTCACGAAGGAATTCAGCGGCTTCGTCGCGGTCAGCAATGTCGACCTGCGGGTGCGCCGCGGCCACATCCACGCGCTCATCGGCCCGAATGGCGCAGGCAAGACGACCTTCTTCAACCTGCTCACCAAGTTCCTGATCCCGACGCGCGGGGAGATCGTCTACCGCGGCGAGGACATCACCCTGGCGGCGCCGGCCGAAGTCGCGCGCCGCGGCATCGTGCGCTCGTTCCAGATGTCGGCGGTGTTTCCCCACCTGACGGTGCTCGAGAACGTGCGCATCGCTCTGCAGCGCTCGCTCGCGACCACCTTTCACTTCTGGAAGCGCGCCGCGACGCTCATGGTTCTCAACGCGCGCGCCATGGAGCTGCTCGAGCTGGTGGACCTCGCACCCTTCGCCGCCGCGGTCGCGGTTGAGTTGCCCTACGGACGCAAGCGCGCGCTCGAGATCGCCACCACGCTGGCCATGGAGCCGCAGCTGATGCTGCTCGATGAGCCGACCCAGGGCATGGGCCACGAGGACGTCGACCGCGTGACCAGCCTCATCCGCCAGGCCGCGGCCAATCGCACCGTGCTGATGGTCGAGCACAACATGCAGGTGGTGGCGCGCATCGCCGATACCATCACGGTCCTGCAGCGCGGCCAGATCATCGCCAGCGGCGCGTACGCGGAAGTGGCGCGCAACCCGCTCGTGATGGAGGCCTACATGGGCTCCGCGCAAGCGCAGCTGCAGGCTACGCACTGATGGCCGCGGCGCTGCTCTCCGTGAGCGCCCTGCACGCCTACTACGGCGAGTCGCACGTGCTGCACGGGGTCGACTGCCACGTCGATCGCGGCGAGGTCGTGACGCTGCTCGGCCGCAACGGGGCCGGGCGCACCACCACGCTGCGGGCGCTGCTCGGGCTGGTGGGGACCCGCTCCGGCTCGGTGCTGATCGACGGCCGCGAGACTATCGGCCTGCCGACGCACCGCATTGCGCGACTTGGCGTGGGCTACTGCCCGGAGGAGCGCGGCATCTACTCGAGCCTCTCAACCCAGGAAAACCTGCTGCTGCCCCCGCCGGTCGCACCCGGGGGTATGTCAGTCGAGCAGATATACGCTATGTTTCCCAACCTGGAGGCGCGGCGGGCGAGCCGCGGGACGCACCTGTCGGGCGGGGAGCAGCAGATGCTCGCGCTGGCGCGCATCCTGCGCACCGGCGCGCGGCTGCTGCTGCTCGATGAGATCTCGGAGGGACTCGCGCCGGTGATCGTGCAGGCGCTGTCGCGCACCGTTCGCCTGCTGCGGGATCAGGGTTATACCATCGTCATGGTCGAACAGAACTTCCACTTTGCCGCACCGCTCGCCGACCGTTTCTACATCATGGAGCGCGGGCGGATCGTGGCCGGCTTTGACGCGGGCGAACTTCAGGACAGAATGCCCCTGGTGCACCAGTACCTTGGCGTCTGACACTTAGAACAACAACACGAGGAACCGACCATGAAACTGCGGATGGTGGCGATTACAACGGCGGCGGTGCTCGGCATCGCGGCCTGCCCGCCTGCGGCGCTCGCCGCCGGCGACCAGGTGGTGATCGGCGATATCGATGATATGTCCGGCGTGTACGCGGACGTCATGGGAGCCGGCGGGGTCGAGGCCATCAACATGGCGATCGCCGACTTCGGCGGCAGCGCGCTCGGCAAGAAGATCACCGTGCTCAGCACCGATCACCAGAACAAGCCCGACATCGGCGCCTCCAAGTTCCGCGAGTGGGCCGACCAGAACGGCGTGACGCTGCTGCTCGGCGGCTCCAACACCGGCGTCAACATCGCCATGTCGAAGGTCGCCGCGGTGAAGAAGGTGCCGTTCTTCGCCATCGGTCCGGCCGGCGCCTCGCTCACCAACGAGGACTGCACCGCGTACACCGTGCACTACGTCTACGACACCACCTCGCTCGCCAACGGCACCGCCACCGCCATGCTCAACGCCGGCGGCAAGACCTGGTTCTATCTGACGGCCGACTACGCCTTCGGCACCCAGCTGCAGAACGCCGCCTCGAAGGTCGTCGAGACGCACGGCGGCAAGAACGTCGGCGCGGTGCGTGTACCGCTCGGCGCCGCCGACTTCTCCTCCTTCCTGCTGCAGGCGCAGGGTTCCGGGGCGCAGGTGCTGGGCCTGGCGAATGCCGGCACCGACTTCAGCAACTCGCTCAAGGCCGCCAACGAATTCGGCATCACCAAGTCGATGAAGCCGGCGGCGCTGCTGGCGTTCATCACCGACATCAACAGTCTGGGCCTTGCGACGGCACAGGGGCTGTACCTGACCACCGCCTGGTACTGGGACCTGAATGCCGAGACGCGCGCGTTCGCCAAGCGCTTCTTCGCCAAGATCAACCGCGAGCCGACCATGGACCAGGCCGGCGCCTATTCGGCCACGCTGACTTACCTGAAAGCCGTCAAGGCGGTGGGCAGCACCGACTCCGACAAGGTCATGGCCGAACTGAAGAAAATGAAGATCAGCGACATGTTCACCAGCAGCGGCTACGTGCGAGCGGACGGCGCCATGATTCACGACATGTACGTGATGCAGGTGAAGACGCCGCAGGAATCGAAGTATCCGTGGGACTACTACAAAGTGGTGAAGAAGATGGCCGGTGAGGAGGCCTTCGGCCCGATCACCGGACTGTGCCCGCTCGCGCCCAAGTAGCCGTGCCGCGGCGCCAGCCGATCGGGGGCGCGGCGGGCCTGGCGGGGCGGCCGCCGCCGGCCGCGGGCGGCCCGTGAGCGACATCTTCGGGATCCCGGTTGCCGTCATTCTCGGGCAGCTGACGCTCGGGCTGGTGAACGGCTCGTTCTACGCGCTGCTCAGCCTCGGGCTGGCAGTCATCTTCGGGCTGATGGGCGTGGTGAACTTCGCCCACGGCGCCTTCTACACCCTCGGCGCGTTCGCCGCGCTGCTCGGCCTGCAGCTGTTCGGCATCAACTACTGGGCGGCGCTGGTGCTGGCGCCGCTGGCCGTAGGCCTGCTCGGCATCGTGGTGGAGCGGCTGTTCCTGCGCCGCGTCTACCGGCTCGATCCGCTCTACGGACTGCTGCTCACCTTCGGGCTGGCGCTGATCGTGGAAGGCTCCCTGCACCAGGTGTTCGGCGCCACGGGGCAGTCCTACCCGGTGCCGCCCGCGCTCGCCGGCGCAGTCAATCTCGGTTTCATGTTCCTGCCGCTGTACCGCGCCTGGGTGATCGTCGCCTCCGTCGTGGTGTGCTTCAGCACCTGGTTCGTCATCGAGCGCACGCGCCTCGGGGCGACGCTGCGCGCCGCCACCGAGAATGCGCCGCTGCTGCAGGCCTTCGGCGTCAACGTGCCGCTGCTGGTCGCGCTCACCTACGGCGGCGGCGTAGCGCTCGCAGCTCTCGCCGGCGTGCTGGCGGCGCCGGTGGTGCTGGTGAACTCCCACATGGGCAACTCGCTGGTCATCGTCGTGTTCGCGGTCGTGGTGATCGGCGGCATGGGCTCGATCCTCGGATCGATCGTCAGCGGGCTGGCGCTCGGCATCGTCGAGGGATTCACCAAGGTCATCTATCCGGAAGCCTCGAACATCGTCGTATTCATCATCATGGCGCTGGTGCTGGTGCTGCGGCCCGCCGGACTGTTCGGCAAGGAATAGCCGCATGCGTGCACCGGCAATTCTCTATGCGCTCGTCGGCCTGTTCGCGCTGTGCGTGCCGCTGCTCGGCATCTACCCGGTGTTCATGATGCAGCTGCTGTGCTTCGGGATGTTCGCGTGCGCCTACAACCTGCTGCTCGGCTTCGGCCGCATGCTGTCGTTCGGGCACGCCGCGTTCTTCGGCGCCGCTGCCTACGCGACCGCCTGGCTGGTCACCGCGCACGCCTGGGGGCCGGGGACGGCGATCCTTGCCGGGGTGTGCGCGGCGGCGCTGCTCGGCCTGGTCGTCGGCGCCCTCGCCATCCGCCGCCAGGGAATCTATTTCGCGATGATCACGCTGGCGCTGGCGCAGCTGGTGTACTTCGTGTGCCTCGAGGCTCCCTTCACCGGTGGGGAGAACGGGCTGCAGGGCGTGCCGCGCGGCGACCTGTTCGGGGTGCTGCCGCTGCATTCCGACCGGGTGCTCTACTACGTGGTGCTGGCGGTGTTCGTGGCGGTGTTCGTGTTCATCCGGCGCGTGGTGCATTCGCCGTTCGGGCAGGTGCTCAAGGCGATCCGCGACAACGAGCCGCGCGCCATCTCGCTCGGTTACGAGATCAATCGCTACAAGCTGCTCGCCTTCGTGCTGTCGGCAACCCTCGCCGGGCTCGCCGGCTCTCTCAAGGCGCTGGTGTTCGGCTTCGTCACCTTGAGCGACGTGCAGCAATCGACCTCGGGCGAGGTGATCCTGATGACGCTGCTCGGTGGCACGGGCACGTTCTCAGGTCCGGTGGTGGGCGCGGCGATCGTCGTGACCCTGCAGCAGTACCTGTCCGATCTGGTCGGCGGCTGGGTCACGGCCATCATCGGCGCGATATTCGTGGCGTGCGTACTGTCGTTCCGCCGCGGCATCGTCGGGGAGCTCGAGGCACTGCGGCTGCGCCGCACCCGCCCGGTCCGCTAGCCAGCCGCGGCCGCCTGCGCCAGGGCGACGGCGCTGGCGAGCGGCGCCGCCTCGAGCGCCACGGCGCGCGCCTCCGGCAGCGAGGCTTGCAGCAGCTGCGTCAGCACCGCGCCGGGCGGCGCCTCGATGTACAGGCGGCAACCGAGCTCGTAGAGCAGCGTCACCGAGTCGAGCCAGCGCACGGTGCGCGAGACGTTGAGGATGAGATCCTCGGCGACCTGCACGCCCGCCTCGCTGAGGCGCGCGCGATGATTGCTCACGTAAGGTACGGCCGGCGCATGCATCGTGATCTGGGCGAGCGCCGCGCGCAGCTGCGCGGATACGCCGTCCATCAGCGGGCAGTGCGACGGAATCGCGACCTGCAGGCGCTGCGCCACCGCGCCGGCGCCCCCGGCCTCCTCGGCGGCCAGCGCCAGTGCCGCCTCGTCCCCGGACACCACCACCTCGGTCGGCGAGTTGACGCTCGCAAGATACAGCGGCCGCTGCCGGCTCACGCGGGCGATGAGCGTGCGTGCGGCACGCTCGGTCAACCCGCGGATCGCCGTCATGCCGAAGCCGCGCGGCGCGGCGCGCGCCATCGCGTCGCCGCGCAGCTGCACCAGCCGCAGCGCATCCGCAAAATCGAGCGCGCCGCAGGCAACCGCCGCGGCAAAGGCCCCGACCGAGAGCCCCGCGACCGCGTCCACCGGGCAGCGCTGCGCCCGCAGCGCCCGTGCCATGGCGACGCCGCTGATGAGCGTCGCCAGCTGCACCGCGGTGGTCGACTCGAGCGCCGCTGGCGTGTCGAGCGTGGCGAGCTCGCCCCCGAGAACCTGCTGCGCCTCGGCGAGCGCGCTGCGCACCGGCTCGCTCGCCGGCAGCCGCCCGAGAAAGCCCGGACGTTGCGCGCCCTGACCGGGAAAGAGCAGCGCGACGCGCATCAGGCCGCCGCGACCGCACCCGCCCAGGGATCGTCCGTCAGGCAGGAGCCGCGCGGGGTCCGCAGCCGGTACGGCAGGCGGCCGCGGCAAACTTCCGCGAGCGCCACGCCGCCGCGGGGCGTTTCCAGCAGCGCGTCGACGCGCACCGCGAGCGCCCCGAGCTCGCGCAGCAGCCGCGCGGCTGCCGTCGCGGCGAGCGGCGCGGCGAGCTCGATCACCAGGTCCAGGTCGCTGTGCGCGCTCGCCGTTGCCTGGCCGCTCGCGAGCTCGAAGGCCACGCTGCCCGCAGGACCCCAGTGCTCGTGCAGCGCATGCGCCGCCATGATCACCGCGACCGCCTCGAGCGCGGCGAGTGCCGGCACCTCGGCCGCACGCGGATGCCCGGCCCAGGCGCGCCGCCGCGCCAGCTCCGGCGCGCTCACCGCCTCGAGCACATCGTGCGGCTGCAGCCAGGCGGCGCAGCGCTGCGCGCGCGTCGCGCCGCGCACGCCGACCGGGATGCACCCGGCGCTGCGCTCGGCGCGCCGCACCACGACCCACGGTGTGGCGCGCAGGCATGCGCCGACCCACGACGGCGCCGCCGCTTCGCCCGTCAGTACCGCAGCGCCGGCGATGCGCAGCAGCGTGTGGGTCTGCACCTGTGACCCTCGTCCCATTCAACCCTCGTCCCATTGTGCCGCCAGGCGCGCGCGCACCTCGATCGATGCCGCCCGCAGCGTGCGCGCCCCTGGGGACTGCAGCCGCTGGCGCAGATCCGGCGGCGCGGCGCGCGCATCGGCGATCGCCTCCGCGAGCGCGGCGCGCACGCGGGCGAGGTCGGCGGCGCTCGGTGCCTCGGCGTTCACCCCCTCGATGAGACGCCAGATGAGCCCGAGGCGCGCGAACGAGCGCACGTCGTAGGCCATCGGCACGATGCGTTCACCGAGCTGCGCGAGCTCGGGCAGCGTGCGGCGCGTGATGCGCGCCGCCGCTTGCTGGCTCATGGCGTGCACCTGCACCGCAGCGTCATCGAGCGCCAGGATGCGGTTCGCCTGATAGCCATGCGCCAGCAAGCCGCCCGACATGGCTTTGCCGACCAGTAGCGCGATCAGCGGGTGACCCGCCAGGCGCGCGCTGGCGTAGGCGTCGACGGCGGCCGCGCACGCCAGGTGAATGCCGAGCAGCTCTTCGCTGCGTCCGTAGGCCTGGCTGGTGACGTCGACGATCGCCAGCAGCGGCCGCGGTGCTGCGGCAGCGTGCTCGGCGAGCGTGCGCCGTACCTGTTGCGCGAGCGCCCAGGCCTCGTCGATGCCGAGCTCCCCGGCGCGCGCGCGCGGGAAGCGGTTGGCCGCATCCGGCACCACCGCAAGACAGCGCGTCAGGTCCGCGCCGATGCGCGCGTCCGCAGCCCGCACCGTGCGCAACCCGCCGGGCAGCAGGCCTTCCTCCCCGGTGAGCGCCTGAAACCAGCGCAGCCCGCGCGATGGGGGCGCCGCGCTCATCGCCCCTCCGGGTCGGCCCACAGCGTGCGCAGTGCCTCGGGCGTCGGCGGGCGGGCCGGGTCGATGCGCGCGAGGCGCGCGCGGTAGCGCTCGACCTCGCCGGTGCGCAGCACGGCGGGCAGCTCGAAGGCCGCACGCACTTCGCCGGCGATCTGCGCCACGTCGTCCGCCACCAGCACGTCGGCAAAGCCCGTGGCGTGGCGTTGCGCGCCGCCCATCACGCCCCACACCGCGGGCACATCGCTCGCGTCGAGCTCACCGATGCCGGCTTCCTGCTCGATCACCTCAGGCCCGTTCATGCCGAGGCGCGCCTGGCGAGTCACGATGAGCCGGCTGCACAGCGCCGCCGCGAGCGACATGCCGCCGAAGCACCCCACTGGCCCGGCCACCACGCCCACCACCGCAACGTGGCGGCGCAGTGCGACGATCGCTGCGTGGATCTCGGCGATCGCCGCAAGGCCGAGGTTCGCCTCCTGCAGTCGCACCCCGCCGGTTTCCAGCAGCAGCACCACGCGCAGCGGCCGGCCACGCTCGCAGTCGCGCACCGCGAGCTCGAGTGCACCGGCGATCTTGGCGCCGGACACCTCGCCGATGCTGCCGCCCTGGTAGGCGCCCTCGATCGAGGCGATGAGCGCGGGCTGGCCGCCGAGCCGACCGCGCGCGATGACCACGCCGTCATCGGCCTGCGCGATGAGGCCCTGCAACGCCAGCCACGGGGACTTCACTCGCTCGAACGGCCCGAGCAGCTCGCGGAACGAGCCGCTGTCGAGCACGGCGCGGGCACGCTCGCGCGCGTTGAGCTCGATGAAGCTGTCGGGCAGCGCGATCACGGCGCCAGGCTCTCCACCGCCTGCTCGAGGCGCAGCATCACGACTCCGGGCGTGGCGCCGAAATCGTTGATCTCGATCGCGGCCGCGCCGTCGAAGCGGCTGAAGAAGCGGTCGAGCACGTGCTTCCACACGTTGCCAAAGCCTGCGACGCTGGTCGTCACCGTGACGTGGGTCTGTGGATCGGCGGAGGGCTCGAGCAGGACCTCCAGGTCCCCCGAGCCCACCACACCGACGTGGGCGCGGCCTGACAGGGCGCGCTGCGCCGGGTAGTCGAACTTCAGTACTTCCATGGTGGCCTCACGAGGGTCGCGGGTGCGCCTGGTCGAGAAACAGACAGGCGGCGAGCAGGTCGGCGCCGCCCCCGGGCGAGACGCCTCGCTGCAGCAGCTGCGCATCGAGCGCGAGCAGCGCGCGCCGGCCCGCCGGGCTCGCGCTGCCGCCCGCTGCCAGCACCTCGCGCGAGCCTTCGCGCGCGGCGGTGAGCGCGCTCCAGCCGCCGCGATGCAGGAGGCAGGTGTCCTCGAGGCTCGACATGATCGCCATCAGCGCATCGAGTCGCGCGCAGCCCTCCTCGCAGCCGCGCCGGCGGGCACGGTGCAGGGCCGGCAGGCCCACCTGCAGCACGTGGGGAAATCCCGCCGCCGCCTCCCCGCGCGCACCGCTCACACCGAAGCGGCGGCACACCCGCGTGCCGTTGCTCGGCAGGTCGGGGGCGTGGCGGTCGGGAAGACGCGCGAGGCGCGCGGCGGCAGTACCGATCTCCTTGAGGGTGCGCGGTGCGCGCCGGCTCGCCAGCACCGCCACCAGGAGCCCGAGCACCCAGATCGCGCCGCGATGTGCATTGCTGCCGCCGGTCGCTGCCAGTGAGCGCTGTTCGCCCTCGCGGCCGAGCGCGCCGAGCTGCTCGCGCAGCTCGAGGGCCGGCGGGGCCGCGCTTGCCTGCAGCGCCATGCACAGGAAGCTGCCGCGCAGCGCCTCCGCCGAACGCAGCAGCCGTGCCAGGTCCAGGTCCCGATGCGCTCCCGGGCCGCGTTGATCGACCAGCGCGGGCTTGGGTGTGAGCAGCGCCTCGGCGATGAGCGCGCCTACGGCGCGATCGGCCAGCTGCGCGGCGCGCGGCCGCGCATCAGCGCGCAGCGGCGGCGCGCCCGGGTTTGCTGCCACCGGTTGCTGCACGGCCTAGCCGCCGGAAAAGCGCGCCGGAGGACGGTACAGGCCTCCGGACCAGGTAACCAGGTCGCCGATGCTGCGCGCAGCGAGCAGCGTACGGCGCGCCTCGGTGCGGCGAACGCCCAGATCCTCCGGGAAGGCCACGATGCCGCGGGCGCGCAGCGCCGCGGTGCGCTGCGGCTCGGCGCGCCGGCCGACCGCCGTGGCCCCGCCGATCGCCGCGAGCGCGGCACGGCGCTCCTCGACGCCGAGTGCCTTGTAGAGGTAAGCGATCCCCTCTTCGCTCACCACGTGGCTCACGTCCTCGCCGTAGATCATCACGGGCGCGATGGCCAGGCCGGCGCTGCGGCCGACCTCCACCGCATCGAGCGACTCGACCAGCGCCGGCACGCCGCCGCGGTGGAAGGTCTCCACCAGCTGCACCACGATCTTGCGGCCGCGCATGATCGGCGCCTGCGCGGTGATCAGGCTGAGCCACGCGGGGGTGCTGTGGCGGCGCCCCTTCGGGTCGTGTCCCATGTTGGGAGCGCCGCCGAATCCGGTCAGGCGGCCGAGCGTCACCGTGGAGGAGTTGCCATCGGCATCCATCTGCAGCGTGGAGCCGATGAACAGATCGACGCCGTACTGCCCGGCGAGCTGGCACAGCACGCGGTTCGAGCGCAGCGAGCCATCGGCGCCGACGAAGAACACGTCCGGGCGCGCGCGGATGTAGTCCTCCATGCCCAGCTCGCCGCCGAAGCAATGAATGCTCTCCACCCAGCCGCTCTCGATGGCCGGGATCAGCGTCGGGTGCGGATTCAAGGCCCAGTGGCGGCAGATGCGCCCCTTGAGACCGAGCGCCGCGCCGTAGGTGGGCAGCAGCAGCTCGATCGCCGCGGTGTCGTAGCCGATGCCGTGGTTGAGCGAGGTGACGTCGTGGCGCTCGTAGATGCCGCGGATCACCATCATCGCCATCAGGATCTGCAGCTCGCTGATGCGGCGCGGATCGCGGGTGAACAGCGGCTCGAGCGCAAACGGGCGATCGGCGGGCACGATCAGGTCGACCCAGGATCCGGGGATGTCGACGCGCGGCAGCGCCTCGACAATCTCGTTGACCTGCGCCAGCACGATGCCGTGGCGGAACGCCGCGGCCTCGACGATCGTCGGCGTGTCCTCGGTGTTGGCACCGGTATAGAGATTGCCGGCCGCGTCCGCCTGCGCAGCGCACACCAGCGCCACCTGCGGCGTCAGGTCCACGAACATCCGTGCGTACAGCTCGACGTAGGTGTAGATCCCGCCGATCTCGAGCCGGCGATCCTCGAGCAGCTGCGCGACGCGCAGGCTCTGCGGCCCGGCGTAGGAGAAATCCACGCGCCGCGCGATGCCGCGCTCGAACAGCGTCAGGTGCTCGGGACGGCTGATGGAGGAGATCAGCAGGTGCAGGTCGTGGACGCGCGCCGGATCGACCTGCGCCAGCGAGCGCGACAGAAAGTCGGCCTGCTTCTGGTTGTCGCCCTCGAGCGCCACGCGATCGCCCGGGCGCAGCAGCCCCTCGAGCACCGCCACGATCGCCGCGGGGTCGACGCGCTTGCCGTCGAGGTGTGCGCCGACCGCCTGCAGGCGGCGCAGCTTGTCCGCACGGCGCACGTCCCAGCGGCGCGCAGCATCGTCTCGGACGGGCGGACTCTCCATGGCGTGGGCGATCATGCCGTGCGGTGCGTGCCGGGTGCAAACACCGCACGCCGCCGCAACGCCGGTGCGCACGCCGCCGCCACGCCGGTGCGCGCGCCGCTGCCGATCACTGCATGCGCACGCCGAGGTTCGCGGCGAGAAAGGCGTAGATGTCCGCGCCCTGCGCGACCGCCTGGGTCACCGTCTCGCCGCCGCCGTGCCCGGAAGCAGTATCGACCTCGAGCAGCACCGGCGCGCGTGCGGCCTGCGCCGCCTGCAGTGCCGCGGCGAACTTGAACGAGTGCATCGGCATGACGCGCGTGTCGTGATCCCCAGTAATCACCAGCGTCGCCGGATAGCGCGTGCCGTCGCGCACGTTGTGCACCGGCGAGTAGGCATACAGCGCCTGAAACTCCTCGCGATCCCGGGGCGAGCCGTAGTCGCCCTCCCACCCCGCGCCCTGGCCGAAGCGGTTGAAGCGCAGCATGTCGAGCACCCCCACCTGCGCAATCGCCGCGCCGTACAGCTGCGGGCGCTGCGTCACGCAGGCGCCGACCAGCAGCCCGCCGTTGGAGCGCCCGTAGATCGCCAGGCGGCGCGCTGAGGTGTAGCGCTGCGCGATCAGCCACTCGGCCGCGGCGATGAAGTCATCGAACACCACCTGTTTGTGCGTGCGCATCCCGGCGCGATGCCAGGCCTCGCCGTACTCCCCGCCGCCGCGGATGTTGGCCATGGCGAATACCCCGCCCATCTCGAGCCAGGCGATGCGCGCCGCGTCGAACGTCGGCAGCGTGGAGAGGCCGAAGCCGCCGTAGCCGTACAGCAGCAGCGGATGATTGCCCTGCGCTCGCATGCCCTTGCGCCAGGCGAGCAGCAGCGGGATGCGCGTACCGTCCTTGCCGCGATAGAACACCTGGCGCTGCTCGAAGGCCTGGGGGTCGAAGGCCACCTGCGGGGCGCGCCACAGGCTGCTGCTGCCGTTGTCGAGGTCGTAGCGGTAGATCGTGGGCGGGGTGACCAGGCTCGAGTACGAGTAGAACGTCTCGTGATCCTGCGGGTAGCCGTCGAAACCGGCCACGGCGCCCGCCCCCGGAAACTGCACCTCGCCCTGCGGCGTACCCTCGAGTGTGTAGAGGTGCACGCGGCTGTGCGCGTCGTGCAGCGTGCGCACGATCAGCCGATGACCGACCAGCGTCACGCTGCGGGCGGCGACGCTCAGGTCGATGGCGTCCTCGCCCGGCGCGATCACCTCGCGCCAGTTGCTGCGCTCGGGGTGCAGCGGATCCACGGCCAGCACGCGCCCCTGGGGTGCATCGAGCGAGCTGAGGAAGAACAGCCTGCCGGCGTCGGCGCCGACATAGACGAACGCGGCCTCGAAACCGACAGTCAGCGCGATCGGCGCGGCGGCCGGGGTGGCGAGATCGAACAGGTAGACGTTCTCGCGCGCCTTGTCGCCGACCTCGCCCTCCGCAGCCAGCACCACCAGCCAGCGCCCGTCAGGGGTGAGGAACGGCTGGTACTGCCAGTCGGGGTGCGCCTCATCACCGAGCAGGCGCCGATCGCTCGCCGCGTCGCTGCCGAGCGCGTGATAATAGAGCGCGTTACCCAGATCCTGGCTGCTCAGCTCCGCACCCGCAGGCGGTGCCGGGAAGGCGCTGTAGTACAGGCCCTTGCCGTCGGGCGTGAAGCACGGCGGGTAGTACTTGGTGTGCCGCAGGACGTCGGGCAGATCGCGGCCGCTGTCCAGGTCGCGGATGCGCCACTCACGCCAGTCGGAACCGGAGTTCGAGACGGCATACGCCAGGCGCCGCGCGTCGCGGCTCGCGACGTAGCCGACCACCACGGCGTGCGCTGCGGCGCCGAGCGCGTTCGGGTCGAGGGCCACGCCGGCAGCGGCGGCAAGGTCGACGCTGCTGAGCAGCACGCTCTGCTCCTCGCGTCCGCTGTTGCTGGTGTAGAAATACCGGCCCTGCTGGTGAAACGGGATGCCGATCCTTTCGAAGTCGTACAGCGCCCCGATGCGCGCCTCGATGCGCGCGCGCCCGGCAAGCGCGTCGAGGTAGCCGCGGCTGAGTGCCGCCTCGGCCTGCACCCAGGCGCGGGTCGCCGGCGAATCCAGATCCTCCAGCGGACGGTAGGGATCGGCGACCGCCACGCCGTGATAGTCCTCGACCACGCTGGCGCGCGGGGGCGGCGGATAGCTGAGGCGGGTGGGCGGGCGCAGCCGGGCCGCGCACGCCCACAGCCCGGTGAGCGCCGCGCCGAGACAGACGGCGAGCAGCAGTATCTCGGTGCGACTCAGCGACATGCGACCCCTGTGGCGCGCTGGCGGTGCGCAGCGGCAGCGCGCGATTATGCCCAAGGCGCGCGCCACAGGCGCTGTAGAATTGTGCGCATGCCGCGCCACATCGGAATCGTCGCCTGTTCCGCCGAGGGCGCCGCGCTGTGCTACCGCACCGTGTGCCTGGAAGGGCCGCAGCAGTTCGGCGCACTCGGTCATCCCGAGATCTCGATGCACACCCACTCGTTCGGCGCGTACCTGCAGTGCTTCGAGCACGATGACTGGGCGGGGGTCGGCGAGCTGATGCTGGTATCGGCGCACAAGCTGGCGCGCGCCGGCGCCGACTTTCTCATCTGCCCCGACAACACCATCCACCGCGCGCTGCCGTGGGTGCTGTCGCGCTCGCCGCTGCCGTGGCTGCACATCGCCGAAGTCGTGGCGCAACACGCGGTGGCGCGCGGCTTTCACCGCCTGGGGCTCACCGGCACGCGCTACCTGGTCGACAGCGAGGTCTACCCGGAGAAGCTCACCGCGCACGGCCTGCAGTACCTGCGGCCGAACCCCGGCGAGCGGGCGGAGATCAACCGCATCATCTTCGAGGAGCTGATCGTCGGGGTGTTCAGTGCGGCGGCGGTGGAGTGCCTGCAGCGCGTCATGCAGCGCATGCGCGCCGAAGGGTGCGATGCGGTGGTGCTCGGCTGCACCGAGCTGCCGCTGATCATGACCGACGCCAACTCGCCGTTGCCGACGCTCGACTCGACGCGGCTGCTGGCGCGCGCCGCGCTACAACGCGCCGCGACGTAGCCTCAGCTGCATCGCCGACCGGCGCCGCGGCGCGCTACTTCTTGCCTTCGAACTTGAAGGAAACCTTCAGCTTCGCGCGGTACGCCTTGATCTTGCCGTTCTGCACCTGCAGGTCGAGCTGTACCACTTCCGCGATGCGCAGGTCGCGCAGCGTCTTCGCCGCCTGGGCGACGGCCACGGCCGCGGCTTTTTCCCAGGACTCGCTGCTGGTACCGACCAGCTCGATGATCTTGTAGACGCTGTCAGCCATCGCTTGCCACCTTCCGCCCGCGCTGCGCAGGGCCGTTTGACTCGTGGCCATCATGCTGCCGGCATGCGGCAATTGCAACGCGTGCGCACCTGCCTCGCAGCAGCCGTGCGTGGACCGGGCGCGCCCGCGCAAGTCATGATGCGCATCCGGCGGTCATCCGGCCGACTTCGAGGAGTACCCATGAGGAGACGACGTGCCAGCGTGGCGAGCGCTGCGACGGTGCTGCTGGCAATGGCGGCGGCGAGCGTCGCCGGCTCGCCCGCCACGCCCTACGAGCCGCTGGCGTTCCTCGTCGGACACTGCTGGCGCGGCAATCTGGGCAGCTCCGGCAAGGCAACCGACGAGCACTGTTTCCGCTGGCTGTACGCCGGCAAGTTCGTGCGTGACGAGCACGTGGTGCACCGCGCCGACGGGCAGATCCTGTTGTCGGGCGAAACCCTCTACTTCTGGGATGCCGCCTCGCGGCAGCTGCAGTACCTGTACTTGGAAAGCGACGGCAGTTATGCGCGCGGCACGCTCCAGAGCGATGGGCGCGCGCTGGTGTTCCCGCCGGCGCGTTACGTCTCCATGCCCGACGGCAAGGTCCAGAGCATCCGCAGTCGCTGGCAACGCAGCGGCGAGGATGGCTACGACGTCATCACGGAGTTTCAGACCAAGGACGGCTGGGTGTCGGGCTTCAAGGCGCACATGCAGCGCACCGCGGACGCGGCCTCCTGAGCCACCCGGCCGGATCCTTCAGTACCAGTGATCCTCGATGCCCTCCCAGACATCGAGTCTGCCGACCCCGCGATCGGCGGTGAAGTTGCCGAAGCGGCCGGCATGAAACGCCAGGGGTGTGCCTGGCGCGCGGGCGATGCCCTGTACCTCGCCGAGGATGATGAGGTGGTCGCCGCCGGCATGCACCGCCTGCACCCGGCAGTCGAAGCGGCACAGCACGTCGGGCAGGTGCGGCGGGTGCGGCTTGCCGCGCCACGCGGGGTCGGGGTCGAACTTGTCGTGCGTACGGCGCGCGAAGTGCAGCGCCAGCTCGTGCTGGTGGTGCGAGAGCACGTGCACGGCGAACGGTGCGCCCGGGGCAAACGCCGGCACACCGCTGCTGTGACCCGCGAGGCACCACAGCAGCAGCGGCGGCTCGAGTGACACCGAGGTGAAGGAATTGGCCGTCACGCCCACCGGGTCGCCGTCCGGGCGCACCGCGGTGACGACCGTCACCCCGGTGGCGAACAGGCCGAAGGCATCGCGCAGATCACGCTGGGTGTAAGGGGCGGCCGCGCTCACGGTGCGCTCTCGGACAGGCGCATCCCGACCGTGGATTCGAGCATGCTCGCATCGTACGGCCTCGCTTCAGATTTTCAAACCGCACAGCGCGCGCGGCAGCCGCGTGCAGCGCACGGCGAGCGCGACCGCGAGGCCGCCGAGCAGCAGCCAGTCGAGCTCGCCACCGCCCCCGCCGCCGCCGGAGCCAGGCGCGGCGTTGACGGTGAGCTGCGCCGCGCCGGATGCCGCGCTGTCGGCCGCGGCCACGGCGGTGACCGTGACCATGCCGCCCGGCGGGACGCTGGCCGGGGCGCTGTAGAGGCCGGCACTCGAGACCGTGCCGACGCTGGCGTTGCCGCCGGGAACACCGTTGACCTCCCAGGTGACCTCGGTGTTGGTGGTGTTGGCGAGCGTCGCGCTCAAGGCCTGCGTGGCACCGGTGCGCAGCACGGCGGTCGCCGGGCACACGGCCACCTGCACGGCCGGCGCGCTGACTGAGCAGGCCGCCTGTCCGGCCGTTGCCGGCGCCGTGCTGCTCAGGCCGGTCGGACCGATGACGACCTGCGCGCTGTCCTGGCGTCCGGCGTCATCGGTGACGGTGAGCGCCACGGTCGCCAGCCCGCAGGCCGGCAGGCTCACCGTGGCGGTGGCGGTGCCGGCATTCTGAATGGTGATGGCCTGACCGCCCACCTGGCTCCAGGCAAACGCCGTCAGCGTATGGTTGGTGGCGGCGGCGCTGCCGGCGCCATTCAGTGGCACGCTCTGCCCGGCGGCGACCGATGCCGGCCATGCCACCGCGGCAATCGGCCGCAGGGCCTGCGCCAGCGCCCCGGAGGCGTTCGCCATCCCCGCCCCGCAGGTCTGGCCGTCGAGCGTGCAGATGCATTCCGCGTCCTGCACGTCGCTCGCGCCCGCCGGCACGTGGCACATCGGCGGCTGCGTCGTCTCACCGACCGAGCTCTGCGGGTAGGGCAGCGCGCCCTGCTGCAGGCGCGTGATCAGCTGGCAGGAGTTGAGTTTGGCGTTCACCGTCAGCATCAGCGCGCCGATGCCCGCGACCTGGGGCGAGGCGAAACTGGTGCCGAGGTTATAGGTGCGATACTCGCTGCCGCTGATCTGGCAGTTGGTGTTGCTGCCGGTGGTCGGGTCGCAGTAGTAGTAGCCGGTGTAGTCGTCGCTACCCGGACTCATGGTGGCGAGGTTGGTGGTGGTGGTGAGGGTGTAGACGCACGGCTGGTTGGCGGCGGTGTTGACGCAGTTGCCGGCCGGCGCACCGAGGGCCACCTCGGGGCCCAGGCTGCTGTAGCCGACCTTGGTGCCTGCATGGCGCAGGCCCGCGACACCGGCGACGCCGACACAGTTCGCCGGGGCATCGACCGGTCCGCCTTCGTTGCCGGCCGAGACGACGATCAGCACCCCGAGCGCGGTGATCTGATCGATCGCGTCCTGGTAGCTCTGCGGGCACGCACCGGTGCCGCCGAGACTCATATTGATGATCCTGGCCGGGGTGGTGTTGGCCGGAACACCGCTCACGGCGATGCCGGCCGCCCACAGCATGCCGGAGATGATGTCGGAGTCGGCGCCGCCGCACACCCCGAGCGCGCGCACCGGCAGGATCCGCCCGTTCCACGTCACCCCGGCGATGCCGAGCGAGTTGTTGGTGAGCGCGCCGAGGATCCCGGCGACGCGCGTACCGTGCCAGGAGCTGTATTCGGTCTGCGTCTGGCTGGAGCATTCGGGCTGGGACAGATCGGCGCTGGTGATCCAGTCGCCCGGATCTGACGCGTCGGCGCCCGGACAGGTGTTGTTGTTGGCCACCAACGGGTCGGAGATGAAGCAGTAGCCGGGCAACATCCGCCCGCCGCTCGCGACCGCGAGCAGATCCGGGTGCTCGAAGCGCACCCCGGTATCGATGTCGGCGATCACCAGCCCGGCGAGCCCGGTGGTGATGCTCCAGGCGCTCTGCGCATCGATGGCGCTGGGCGTGACCGCGGAGCTCGGCATCAGGTACCACTGCTCGCTGTAGAGCGTGTCGTCGGGCACGCTGTGCACGTAGCGGCGCTGGTCGGGTTCCGCATACTGCACCTCGGGATCGGCGCGCAGGCGCACCAGGATTTCCGCGAGCGAGCCGCCGCCGTCCGCCGTGGCGACGCGCACCACCTGCAACCGGTCGGTAATGGCGCGCTCGCCCTCGAGCGTAAGTCCGGCGCGGGTGGCGAGCGTCACCAGACGCGCATGTGCCGCGGCGGCCGGCTGCGCCGTGCTCCCCTGGCGCAGCTTGATAATGATGGCGGGCGCAGCCGCCGGGCTGCCATGGGGGTGCTGCCGCACGGGGTTGAGCTCCCCCTGCCCCCTCCCCGCGGCCACCGCCGTCGCCGCCATGATCAGCAGGATCGTCCAGGCAAACCGTTGCACCGCAAGACCTCCCTCGGGCGCGCGGTGCGCAACGCCGTCCGCGCTCGCTGCCGCAGGCTCCGGCCGCAGCATGCGCACGCGCCCTCAGCGGGAGCAAATCCACCTGCCAGAAGCGGGAGCGGTTCCGCAATTGCCACCGCCGGCTGTCTCCCGGCGGCGACTTAAGGCACGCTGCGCAAGGCGCAGGCCGCCCCGGACACGGCCTTAAAGACGCCGACGGGGCACGGTAGTATCCTCACGCCATCCATGAGCGTGATTGCCTCCTTCGCCACCGACGGGGCGGCCCTGCCGGCCGGTACAGCCGTGGCCGAGGCCCTCGAGAGCAACCACATCGTGTTCTTCCCCCGCTGCCCGATCGGCCTGCCCGATGAGGCGACGCTGCGCTACCTGCGCAGCGAGCTGCCGGCGCGGCTGCGCCTGAAGAACATCAGCTATCACCCGGAAGCCGGGCGCGTCACCGGACTCGACGCCGACGCGGACACCGGGCGGCGCGTCACGCAGATCCTCACCACCCACCTCGCCGAGGTCAGCGCTTTCCTGCACCGCCAGCTGCCGCACCTCACCGCGGACTGGACGATCGGGACCTGCAGCATCCGCCCGATCCAGGAGCGCGGACGAAACTTAAAGCCGCACGCCAGCAACGAGCTGGTGCATGTCGACGCCGGCGCGTACGGCGCCACCGACGGCGATCGGATCCTGCGCTTCTTCGTCAACTTCAGCGATCACGAGGACCGCGTCTGGGCCACCAAGGGTCCGATCGAAGACATCCTCAGCCGCTGCGGCCGCGAGGCGGGACTGGTCGACGCGCACGGGCACCTCGCCGTCCGGCTCAACAAGACGCTGCCCGATCGGCTGCTGAGCGGCGCGGTGCGCGCCCTCGGGCGGCTCAATCCGCTCGCGCGGGTGCTCGACAGCTCCCCCTACGACCGGGCGATGCGCCGCCTGCACAACTTCATGAAGGACGATGCGGGATTCAGACAGGATCAGCGCGGCTACCAGGAGATCCGCTTCCCGCCCTCCTCGGCGTGGATGGTGTTCACCGACAGCGTCAGCCACGCGAGCCTGTCGGGACAGTTCGCCTTCGTCACCACGATCATCGTGCGCCGCCGCCACATGCGCGCCCCGCAGTTCGCGCCCTTCAACGTGCTGATGGGCCTGCCGCAGACGCCGCGGGCGCCCGCGCCACCACACTAAGGGCGCGGCGGGCGCTCGAGGGCCGTCTCGAGCTTGGCGATCACCTCCGCCGGCTCGATGAGATCCATCACCCCGGGCTTCTCGATCCTGGTGCGCCAGGGCAGCTCGGCGGCCGGGCGGCCGAGAAAGCGGCGGGCCGCCTCCTCGAAGCGGTCGACGCACAGGTCGCGGCTGAAATACGGCCCGCTGCGCGCCGGGTTGGTCGCCGCATAGAGCCCCACGACCGGCACACCGAGCGAAGTCCCCATGTGCGCAGGTCCTGAGTCGGGCGTCAGCAGCGCCCGCGCACGTCCGAGCACGGCATAGAACTCCGGCAGCGTATCGCGCCCCACGAGGTTGGTGGCGGGCGCGCGCATGCGCGCGGCGATCTCAGCGGCGGTGCGCTGCTCGAGCGGCGTGCGGCCGCCGCAGATCAGCACCTTGAGTCCGAGCTTGCGCACCGCGTGCGCGCCGACCGCGGCGTAGCCGGCGACGTTCCAGTTGCGCAGCACGTGGCTCGAGCACGGACTGATGATGAGCGCCGGCACGCCGTCCGGGACGTGGCGCAAGGCGTAGGTGCGCGCGCCCTCGGGCAGCGGGATGTCCCAGCGATAGTCGCGCTCGACGACCCCGAGGCGGCGCGCGAAACCGAACAGCGCGTCCATCACGTGCTCGCGCGGCGCCGGCGCGATGCGCGCGTTGGTGAACAGCCACTGCAGGTCGAGCGCGCGCTCGCGGTCGTAGCCGAGCTTCACCGGCGCCTGGGCGAGCGCGGCAACCAGGCTCGCGCGCCAGGCGAACTGCATGTGCAGCAGCAGCTCGAAGCTGCGGCCGCGCAGCGCGCGGCGCAGGGCCATCAGGCCCGCCATCCCGGCGCGCTTGTCGAACTCGATGAACTCGATGTCGGAAATTGCGCCGACCAGGCGCGCCTCGCTGCGCCCGATGATCCAGCTGAAGCGCGCCGCCGGCCAGGCTCGCTGCAGCGTGCGGACCAGCGGCAGGGTGTGGCAGACATCCCCGAGCGCGGAGAGCTTCACCACCAGCACCGCACGCGGCGGCGCGGCGAGCAGCGCCGGCGCCGCCGCGCTCACCCGCCGGCCTTCGGGCGCACGCGCGCCAGCGCCCACAGACGCAGGTACTTGCGGCGCACGTAGCCGGCCTCGACACAATGAAACAGCCAGCCGCGCCAGCCGTCGAGCACGCCGCGCTTGATGAGCATGCCGCGCACGAAGCGCCACAACGGGTGCACGAACACGGCCAGCAGGCTGCCGCGCCTGCCCGCCCGGTACATCTCCTCGGCCATGAGGCGTGCATAGCGATCGACCCGCGCCAGGTGATCATCGAGGCTGCGGTATGCGTAGTGCTCGAGCGGTGCACGCAGGCGCCCGACGCGGCCATCGACCGCGATCTTCTCGTGCACCTCGTAACCGACCCAGCGCGCGGCGCCGCGCCGGTAGAGGCGGATCTTGCGGTCCGGCCAGGCGTTGCCGTGACGCAGGAAGCCGCCGAAGTAGCTGGTGAGACGCGGCACCGAGTAGCCCGCCATGCCGGCAAACCCCGCCGCCTTCAGGGCCAGGATCTCCGCGCGCAGCGCCGGCGTCACACACTCGTCCGCGTCCACCGACAGCACCCACTCGTGCTGCGCCAGGTCGGTCGCGTATTGCTTCTGTGAGCGATAGCCGGGCCAGTCGCGCTCGATGACGCGCGCGCCGCAGCGCGCCGCCAGCTCGCGCGTCGCGTCGGTCGAGTGCGCGTCGACGACGATGATCTCGTCGCAGAAACTCACCGCCTCGAGGCAGCGCTCGATGCGCTCGGCCTCGTTGAGCGTGATGATGCAGGCGGATAGCCCGGTGGGCGGCGCGCTCACGTCGCTAGCTTACGCGAGCAGCGCCAGCCAGTCGTGATCGCGTGGCCCGTAGGCGACGAACGCGGGATTCAGCAGCTCGGCGCGGGTGTTGTAGGACAGCGGCGCGCCGTCCAGGCCGCTCACTGTCCCGCCGGCCGCGCTGAGCACCGCGTGCGCCGCGGCCGTGTCCCACTCGCTGGTGGGGCCGAGGCGCGGATAGACATCCGCGGAGCCCTCCGCCACCAGGCAGAACTTGAGCGCGCTGCCGATACCTTCCAGGCGGTGCGCTCCGAGACGCTCGAGGAAGCGTGCCAGCGAATCGCCGCGGTGCGAGCGACTGCCGACCACGCGCACCGGATCCCCCGAGCGGGCCGCGACGCGAATGGGCGTCGGCGGCCCCTCCCCCTGCTGCCGCCAGGCGCCCGCGCCGGGCAGCCCGAGATAGCTGCTATCGCCCACCGGCACGTGCACCACGCCGAGCGCGGGTGCATGGCCGCGGATGAGCGCGATGTTCACGGTGAACTGTCCGTTGCGTGCCAGGAATTCGCGCGTGCCATCGAGCGGGTCCACCAGCCAGTACTCATGCCAGCTGGCGCGCTGCGCGAACGGCGTGGCGGCCGCTTCTTCCGACAGCAACGGCAGCGCCGGCGTGAGCCGCTGCAGCCCGGCGGCGATCAGCCGATGGGCGGCCAGATCCGCCGCGGTCAGCGGGGAGTCGTCGGCCTTGGTGGTGGCGGCCCACTGCCCGGACTCATAGATTCCGAGAATCTCGCGCCCGGCCGCGCGCGCGATGCCGAGGATCTGCTGCAGCAACCCGGCGCCGTCGGCCGTCATGCGCCGCCGGTCACGCCGAGCGCCGCGAGCCTGGCGATGATGCTCGCCGCGGCCTCCTCGGGCGTCATCACCGTGGTGTCGATGTGAATCTCCGCCGCCTCCGGCGCCTCGTAGGGCGAGTCGATGCCGGTGAAATTCTTCAGCTCGCCGCGGCGCGCCTTGCGGTACAACCCCTTCACGTCGCGGCGCTCGGCTTCGGCGAGCGGGGTGTCGACGAACACCTCGAGGAACTCGCCCGGCGCGAACAGATCGCGCGCCATGCGCCGCTCGGAACGGAACGGGGAAATGAAGGACACGAGCACGATCAGGCCCGCATCGACCATGAGCCGGGAGACCTCCGCGACGCGGCGGATGTTCTCCACACGGTCCTGGGCGGTGAAGCCGAGATCCTTGTTCAGTCCGTGGCGCACGTTGTCGCCATCGAGCAGATAGGTGTGCCGGCCGCTGGCGGCGAGCCGCTTCTCGACGATGTTCGCGATGGTGGACTTGCCGGCCCCGGACAAACCGGTGAGCCACAGCACGCACGCGCGCTGGCCCTTGAGGCGCGCGCGCAGCGGCTTGCCGACGTCGAGCGCCTGCCAGTGCACGTTCTGCGAGCGCCGCAGCGCGAAGCTGATGAGTCCGGCGCCGACCGTGTTGTTGCTGAGACGGTCGATGAGAATGAAGCCGCCGAGCGTGCGGTTGGCGGCGTACGGCTCGAAGGCGATGGCGCGGTCGAGCTCCAGCTCGCACACCCCGATGTCGTTCAGCTCCAGCCGCTCGGCCGGCTCGTGCTCGAGCGTGTTGACGTTGACGCGGTGCTTGAGGGGCGCGATGGTCGCCGACACCGTGCCGCTGCCGGTCTTCATGAGGTAGGCGCGCCCCTGCAGCATCGGCTCCTCGTGCAGCCACACGATGGTGGCTTCGAACTGGTCGGCGACCTGCGGCGGGTCGTCGGCGACCGCCAGCACGTCGCCGCGGCTCACGTCGACCTCGGAAGCGAGCGTCAGGGTGACCGACTGGCCGGCGAGCGCCGCCTCCAGGTCCCCGTCCGCGGTGAGGATGCGCGCCACGCGGCTCTCGCGCCCCGACGGCAGCACGCGCACGCGCTCACCGGTGGCGATGCGGCCGCTGGCGATGAGCCCGGCGAAGCCGCGGAAATCCCCGTGCGGTCGGTTCACCCATTGCACCGGCATGCGAAACGGCCGGGCGGTGAGTGCCGCGTCCACCGCGACGCTCTCGAGGTGCTCGAGGAGCGTGGCACCGCTGTACCAGGGCATGTGGTCGCCGCGCGCGATCACATTGTCGCCATGCACGGCGACCACCGGGATGGCGGTGATGTCGTGGATGCCGATGCGCGCGGCGAACGCGCGGTAGTCAGCGACGATCGTCTCGAAGATGGCGTGCTGGTAGCCCACCAGGTCCATCTTGTTGACGGCGAGCACCACGCGGGTGATGCCGAGCAGCTGCACCAGGAAGCTGTGGCGGCGGGTCTGCGTCAGCACGCCCTTGCGCGCATCGATGAGGATCACCGCCAGGTCCGCGGTCGAGGCGCCGGTCACCATGTTGCGCGTGTACTGCTCGTGGCCGGGAGTATCGGCGACGATGAACTTGCGGCGCGCGGTGGCGAAGAAGCGGTAGGCGACGTCGATGGTGATGCCCTGCTCGCGCTCGGCCGCCAGGCCGTCGACCAGCAGCGCGAAGTCGAGCTCGCCGCCGCGCGTACCGAGCTTGCGCGAATCGGCGGCGAACTGCGCCAGCTGGTCATCGAACACCATCTGCGATTCGTACAGCAGTCGGCCGATGAGGGTCGACTTGCCGTCGTCCACCGAGCCGCAGGTGATGAAGCGCAGCAGGCTCTTGCGCTCGTGCGCGCGCAGGCGCGCGCCGATATCCGCGGCGAGCGAGGCGGGCGCGGAGGCCATCAGAAGTAGCCTTCCTGCTTCTTCTTTTCCATGGAGGCGGCGGCGTCGTGGTCGATCGCACGTCCCTGCCGCTCGGAAGAGCGCGTCAGCAGCATCTCCTCGATGATCGCCGGCAGCGTGTCGGCGTTCGACTCGATGGCGCCGGTGAGCGGATAGCAGCCGAGCGTGCGGAAGCGCACCTTCTTCAGCTGCGGCTGCTCGCCGGGCCGCAGCGGCAGCCGCTCATCGTCCACCATGATCAGCATGCCATCGCGCTCGACCACCGGGCGCAGCGCCGCAAAGTACAGCGGCACGATCGGCACCTGCTCGCGCCAGATGTACTGCCACACGTCGAGCTCGGTCCAGTTGGACAGCGGGAACACCCGCAGGCTCTCGCCGGGGCGCTTGCGCGTGTTGTACAGCGACCAGAGCTCGGGGCGCTGCTGCTTCGGATCCCAGCGGTGCGCGGCGCTGCGCAGCGAGAACACGCGCTCCTTGGCGCGGCTCTTTTCCTCGTCGCGGCGGGCGCCGCCGAAGGCGGCGTCGAAGCCGTACTGGTCGAGCGCCTGGCGCAGCGCCTGGGTCTTCATGACGTCGGTATGCAGCTGCGAGCCGTGGCTGAACGGGCCGATGCCGGCCGCCAGGCCCTCGCGGTTGACGTACACCAGCAGCTGCATGCCGAGTTTCTTCGCGATCGAATCGCGGAACTCGTACATGGCGCGGAATTTCCAGGTGGTATCCACGTGCAGCAGCGGGAACGGCGGCGGCGCCGGGTAGAACGCCTTCACCGCCAGGTGCAGCATCACGGCGCTGTCCTTGCCGATGGAATAGAGCATCACCGGGCGATCGCACTCGGCGACCACCTCGCGCATGATGTGAATGCTCTCGGCCTCGAGGCGCTGCAGGTGCGTGAGCGACCCGGGCGCCGGACTTGCCGCCCCCTCGCGTTCCCGGCCAGGGGCAGCGCTCACGGGTATGACTTCTGGCATTCGGGCAGTGTAATCAACCACTCCGTCGCAGTGTAGGTAGCGGCCGCGGCGGACGGCTGCCCATGCGAGCGGGGGGCAGCCTCACAACACGCGCCCCGGCCGGGCGGCAGGCAAATGCGACGAAGGCACTGGAGGATCGCGCACGGCCATGCTCTACTTCAGGACGTGCCTCGTCACGCTCAAGCGCTGATGTGCGGCTGCCTGCTGGGGCTCATTATGTCTGCCCCGCTCGGGGCCGATACGAGCCTGCGGATCGGTGTCCTCGACCTGCATGCCCAGTCCGCTCAGGCCGCGCCCCCCGACGCATCCCCCGCAGCGGCATCTCCCGCAGCGGCATCTCCCGCAGCGGCATCTCCGGCACCGGCATCGCCCGCGCCGGTGCAAACGCAGTCGCCGGCGTCCACCCCGCAGAGCCTGCCGAGCCCCGCCGCCGCGCTCGAAGAGGTCATTGTGCAGACCACCGAGCCGCGCTTCGTCTCCCCGACGCGGCGCGATCGCATCGGCCGCATCTGGGCGCCGGTGCTGATCGACGGCAAGGGCCCCTACCGCCTGGTGCTCGATACGGGCGCGACGCGCTCGGCGATCGCCGCACGCGCCGCGCTCAGCCTCGGCATCCCGTCCTCGGCGACCACGGTCGTGACCGGCTTCACCGGTTCGGCGACTGTCCCCACCATCAAGGTGGGCCGCATGGAGGTGGGCGACCTGCTGTTCGGGCCCGCAGAGCTCCCAGTGCTCGCGGACGTGTTCGGCGGCGCACAGGGCGTGCTCGGCATCGAGGGGCTGGCGGGCAAGCGCATCTACGCCGACTTCACCCGCGACCGGCTCGAGATCACCTACTCGCACGGTGAGCGCGCACGGCGCGACTTCAGCGTCGTGCCGCTGCGCATCGTCAACGGGCTGCTGATCGCGGACGTACGCGTGCGCGGGGTGCGTGCCCAGGCCATCATCGACACCGGCGCGCAGGGCACGGTGGGCAACCTGGCGCTGCGCGATGCGCTCAACCGCCATCCGAGCAACGTCACGCACGAGGAGATCATCGGCGTCACGCTCGACGTGCAGCAGGGCGACAACATCCCCGCCGGCGACATCGACTTCGGGCACATGGTCATCAGGGGGGCACACATCACCTTCGGCGACATGTACCTGTTCCAGCACTGGAAGCTGATCAATGAGCCGGCGCTGACGCTCGGCATGGACCTGCTCGGCTCCTTCGACGTGCTCATCATCGACTACAGCCGGCACGAACTGCAGATCCGTACGCGCGAGGCGCAGGCCAATCCCTGGTGAGCAGCGCCCGCGCGTAGGCTCAGGATGCCGCGCGCAGGCTCAGGATGCCCCGCGTGCCGGCTGCCCCATGCGCAGGAACCGCCGCCGCTCGTTCCACTGGTGCCGTGCGTGCAGCCGCTCGGAGAGATTGCTGGCTTCGGGCGGCAGCGCCTGCAGCGCGCGCAGCGCCGCGGCGTGCGCCATGGCCACCGCCGGGTCGGTCTGCAGCAGCGCGCGGTAGTGCTCGAGAAAGGCCTGCTCGGCGGCGGCGCCCCCGCCGGTCAGCAGCTCGCGCGCGTGCGCGCCGATGGCTGCGCTCTCGCTCGCCGGCAGGTCGCGCACGTGCGCCAGGGCGTGGTCCAGGTCGGCGATCAGCCGGTACAGCGGCTGCAGCCAGGCCCATTCGGGGCTGGTGGTGATCTGTTGCAGCCGCTCCAGCGGCGAGGCGGGTGGCGCGAAATGTCGCTCCGCCTCGAGCAGCGCGCCAAGCACGCCCTGCAGCGCGGTGCTGCTGTCGCGCAGAGCATCAAGCCAGGGGCGTTCCGAGGACATTTCCTGCAATTCTAGCCCAATCCCGCCGCGCGGCCGGCATGCGGCAGCGGCCCCGAAGCGAGCTCGCCGATCTGCTCGAGCGTTGCGTCCGCTGCCGGCCAGCGGGCCAGCTCGCGCGAATCGAGCGCGTAGTGGCCCTGGCGCACGAACACGGTGGTGAGCCGCTCGCCCCAGCTGTGCTTCATGGCCGTGAGAATACGCAGCTTGTCGTCGAACATGACGTAGTGCCCGGCCGGGTAGCGGCGCTCGACCTCGGCGAGCATTTGCTCCTTGTGCAGGTAGATCAGCACCCGCCCCTGCACCGCATCCCACAGTCCGGCACGCTGCACCTTGCGCGGCTGGAACACCACGTCGCCGTCGGAGAGGATGACCGTCGGACCCTCCCGGCCGCAGCGCGCGAGCGCCGCCAGCGCGTGCCGATACAGGCGCCGCCGGAACGGGTAGTCGAGCAGGAACAGCGAGACGCGCAGCAGCTGCATGTCGTCCTGGTGCTCGAGACGGTAGCGCTGCAGCGCGCCCAGGTAGTCCGCATAGCCGAGCTCGGCGCGCAGCTCCTCGAAGATCTGCCAGTAGCGATCGCGGCTCTCCGCGCCCACCTCACGCTGCAGGTGGGCGGAGAGCTCGCGCTGCACCGTATCGTTGTCGAGCAGCGTGTTGTCGACGTCGAACAGGAACACGACCGGCGGGCTCATGCCGGTGAGTGTACGCAAACGAAGAGGCCGCGGGGCTCACGCCCCGCGGCCAGCATCGTATCGTCGGTGCAGCGCGCTCTAGCGCGCGCTGTAACCGCGTGCGTCGAGGCAGGCGGTCATGGCGCGCCGGTAGTCGGCCAGGTTGCCGCCGCTCTGCGCGCTCGGCCGCGTCGGGTCGAAGCCCGTCTGGCTTACCGCCCAGCTGTGGCACTCGTAGCGGTCGTTCTGGGTCTGCGCTTCGCTCTGGCCGTTGCGCGGATAGAGGAAGACGTCCGCACCGCTGCCGCCGGGCGCCGCAGGAGGCGGCGCGGCGTTGGCGGGCGGCGGGGCTGCCTGCGCATACTGGTCCGCCTGCGCATACTGATCAGCGCTGTCGGCATTCACGTCAGCGTTCTGCCCGGCTGCCGGCGGCGGATCGGTCACGACGTAACCGTTATCTCCCGCGTCCCAGGTGTAATAGAGATTGTTCGAGTAATAGTACGGAACCCCACCCCACCAGAACGTGGCGTAGCCGAGCGGCAGCACCGGCAGGAACCAGGCGTAGCCGGGGTTGAACCACACGTGCGGCCAGAACACCCCGTTCCAGTAGCCACCGCCCCAGTAGTGTCCGCCGTGCCAGTAGGCATTGCCGCGCGCCCAGCCGGCGCCGGCATGGTAGCCGCCCGCAAACCCAGCGTGCGGCGCCGCGTAGTGCGCCCCGGCGAAGCCGCCGTGCGGGGCTGCGGCGTAGTGCGCGCCACCGGCAAAATGCGGCGCCGCGTAATGCGCGCCCGAGAAATGCGCGCCGCTGCTCACGTGCGCGCCACCGCTGAAGTGGGCGCCGCCGCTGAAGTGGGCGCCTCCGCCGCTGCTATGCCCGCCGCCGCCGACGCTGTGCTGGGCATAGCTGAGCGCCGGCGCAGCCGCTAGCGCAGTCGCCAGCACCACCGCTGCTGCGGTCCGTACGACACCACGCACTCTCACTCCGTTCACAGATCACCTCGGCCTCTGGGGCCCAATGATTAGACGCCTCGCGGACGCCATCGTTCAAGCTCTTACAACACAGAACGCGCCGACGCTGCCCGGCGTTGACGTGTCATAACTCATGGGGCTGCTTCACATTTCTTCACGCAGGCCGTGCCGGCAGGCCCGCCCTGTGCATTCACCTGCCGTTCAGCCCGGCGAGGGTGTCCGTTCCCGCGGCGCGACGGCGCGCCCGCCGTCGCTACAGAACCATATTGAGGGCGACCGCCGGCGTCAGGCTCGCCGTGGTGTTGCGGCCGATCTGGATGATCCGCACCCCGAAGAGCGCGCCCACCCGGCTGCTGAAGTTGTATTCGACCGCCGGAGCGAAGCCGATCGACCAGGACGATCCGCTGGCGCTTGAAAAGGGGCTGGCGCCCGCAGCGCTACCCGCCGCGGGCATGCCGCCCGACACGCTGCCGCTCACCGCGGTGCTGGCGTTGCGCTGGTACACCACGTCGAACGCCAGCACCCAGTTGCGCGTCAGGCTGTATTCCGCCGCGGCGTCCGCCGTGAACCCATTGCCGGGCCAGGCGCGCCCGGCGAAGCCCCGGCCCGTGCCGTAGACGCTCAGGTCATGCACGTCCACCGCGGAGGAGATGTCGTAGGTGAGGTCGAGCCGCGCGCGCAGGATGCGTCCGTTCGGCAGCCAGAAATAATCCTGCGAGTACAACGCGAGCCCCGTGGTGTAGGCGCCGGCGCCGAAGCCGTCGCTGGCGCGCGCCAGACGGTCGTAGCGTCCGGTCGGCACGGTTTCCTGCAGCACCGCGGCAATGGCGGGGACGCTGCTGCCGTCCTGGTACTGCGTGAGGCCGTAGCCGGCCTGCAGCGTCAGGTCGCCGACACCGACGCCCGAGCTGTTGGCGGCGCCCGCCGGCTCGTTGTACATGAAGCGCGGGATGAGACCTGCCGTGACGCGGTCGGTGAGGCCGTAGAGTATGTAGGTGAGCGAGCCCAGGTCGTGCTCGTAGGGGCCGCTGTGGCGCTCACCGCCGCTGTCGAAGTGAGCGTTGCTGATGTCGTCGAACAGATAGGGCTCGAGCAGCATGTGCCCCGCCGGCAGGGTCGCCGCCGAGGCCGCCAGCATCGGTCCGGTCCACCAGGCATCCTCGCGCGCCTCCTGTTGCGCGTGAGCGCCGGCGCTTGCCAGCACCAGCACCCCTGCCAGCCAGATTCTTCTCATGTTGCCCACGTGTGCGTCGTCGCCCGGCGGCGATGATCGGTGCAGTGGCGGCGGCGGCGCTCGCCATTTCCGGACCTGTCGCTGCGCGAACGTCCGCGACCATACGCACCCGCGCCGCGCCCGTCACCCGCAGATGCGACGGACAGCCGCGGCGGCGCGCCGTACACACCACGCCTCGGTCGCGCATCGGCGCGTATCGCCTCACGCCGCCTCACGCTGCCGCGCGATGCCAAACGTGACGCCGGTCACATTCCACAGGCGGTTAACTTTCCGTCACAAAGGTCAGCAGTTCGCAAGCTGCGACGTTGTTAACGCATGTAAGCCGGGGGTTCCGGCTCAATAGCGATCCGTTCGCGAAGCATTTTTATAGGAGGAGTCCACATGTTCAAGTCCGTTCGCACCGCGCTGACCGTCGCTGCCGCGACCCTGGCGCTCTCAGGAGTTGCCACCAGCGCGCTGGCCGACGACACGCAGTGGCAGAAGGATCATCCGCGCCGTACCGAGGTGAACAACCGCCTGGCCAACCAGAACCAGCGCATCAAGACCGAGCGCAAGGACGGCCAGATCAACAAGGCGCAGGCCAAGCAGCTGCACAGCGAGGATCACGCCATCCGCCAGGAAGAGCGCACAATGGCGAGCACCAACGGCGGCCACATCACCAAGTCGGAGCAGAAGTCGCTGAACCAGCAGGAGAACCAGGTCAGCCAGCAGATCGGCAAGTAGTTTTCGTAGCTGACAGGTGACCCAGGCGGGAGCGCAGCGCACTGCGCTCCCGCTTTTTTTTCACGCGCCCGCGACGCACCGCTCTGCACGCGCTGCAAGCGCTTCATGCCCGCAGCGAGAACGGCGTGAAGTTCGTGGCGCGATCGTAGTAATCCTCCTGCTCGGCGCGCTTCAGGAAGCCGACCATCCAGTAGGTCAGGGGCGTGGCGAGCACTTCCCAGGCGGACTTCAGCACGTACTGCGTCGTGGTCACGGTTAGCAGCTCCGCGGTGGGCCACAGGCCGCCGAAGGCGATCGTGTAGAACAGGCCCGAGTCGACCAGCTCGCCGCACAGCGTGGAGCCGATGGTGCGCGTCCACAGCCAGCGGCCGCGCGTCCAAACCTTCATCTTCGCCAGCACGTAGCTGTTGACGAACGAGCCGCACCAGAAGGCCACCATCGAGCCGCAGGCGATGCGCGGGGTGTTGCCGAACATCTCCTCGACCGCCGCCTGGCGCGTGCGCCAGAAGTCCGCCGGCGGCAGGTGCACGATGACGAACGCCATCAGCGAGGCGAAGGCGAGCGCGGCAAAACCGCTCCACACGACGCGCCGGTCGCGCGCGTAGCCGTAGACCTCGGTGAGGACATCGCCGAAGAAATACGAGATAGGGAAGAACAGCACCCCCGCCATGAAGGTCACCGCCCCGAACAGCGGCACGTGCACGGTGGCGACCTTGGCGGCGCCAATGAGGTTGGCGCACAGCACCACGCACACGTAGGCGCCGAGTATCAGGTCGTAATAGCGGTAGTTCTTCACGCGTTTTCCGCAGCGGATCGTAGCAAGCCGCGGCGCGGTGCGGGCGCGCTCTTCTAAGGCGCGAGCGCCGGCAACACCGTACCCGCAGCCTCGCCGAAACCGATGCGCGCGAAGCCGGCGCGCTCGCACCAGCCGCGCAGGATCACCCGATCCCCGTCCTCGAGAAAGGTGCGCGCCTCGCCGCCGGCGAGCGCCAGCGGCTGCCGGCCGCCCGAGCTCAGCTCGAGCAGCGAGCCGGCCTCATCCGCCTGCGGACCCGATTGCGTGCCGCTGCCGAACAGATCCCCGGGGCGCAGATTGCAGCCATTGACCGTGTGGTGCGCCAGCATGTGCGCCACGGTCCACCACGCGTCACGGAACGTGGCGTGCGACAGGCGCTGCGGCGGCGAGCCGGCGGCGCGCATGCGCGCGCTTTGCAGCCAGGCCTCGAGCCGGATGTCGAGCGCGCCCGCGGCGCGCGTGTGCGGATCGTCGAGGTAGGCGAGTGGCGCCGGCTCCGCGGCGGGCCGCAGCCACGGCGCGCGAAACGGCGCCAGCGCTTCGAGCGTGACCACCCAGGGAGAGATGGTGGTGGCGAAGTTCTTGCCGAGGAACGGTCCGAGCGGCTGGTACTCGAACGCCTGCACGTCGCGCGCCGACCAGTCATTGAGCAGGCACAGTCCGAACACGTGCCGCTCGGCCTCTGCCAGGGGCACGCGCTCACCGGGCGCATTGCCGCGGCCGACGAACACGCCGACTTCGAGCTCGTAGTCGAGGCGGCGCGTGGCGATGAGCTCCGGCCGAGCCGCGCCCGGCGCCATCACCTGTCCGTGCGGACGCCGGATCGGCTGGTCCGACACGTCCACCGAGGAGGCGCGCCCGTGGTAGGCGATCGGCACCCACTGGTAGTTGGGCAGCAGCGGATTGTCCGGCCGGAACAGCCGCCCGACGGCAGTGGCGTGATGGATCGAGGCATAGAAGTCGGTGAAATCCCCGATGCACGCGGCGCTGCGGTATACGGCGGCCGCCTGCGGCACCAGCAGGGGCTGCAGCCGCGCGGCGAGCGGCGCCCCGCTGCGCAACAGTCCCGATAGCGCCGCGCGCAGCGCGCCGCTCGCTTCGGGACCTGCGCCCATGAACTCATTGAGCGTCGGCTGCGCGCACAACGCCAGCGCCTCGGCCGCCGCTCCCGTGAGCACGCCGAGCTCGTGCAGCGCGCCGAGGTCGAGCACCTGATCGCCGATCGCCACGCCGCCGCGGAAGCTCTCGGTGCTGCCCGCGCGGCGGAACACGGCAAACGGCAGGTTCTGCAGCGGGAAGTCCGTCCCGGGTGCCGCGGCGGAGCCGACCCAGCTCAGCAGCGCCGGGTCGTGGGTCGCGTTGAGCGCGCTCATCGGCGCGCGCGCCGCCGGCGTCCGCGTGCGCGCGCCGGCGCACCCCCCGGCGCCGCACCGGCCGGCGCAGCCGGGCCGGTAAAGTGCCGGCGCAAATCACGCCACACCTGCCCGTAGTCCCGCTGCAGCAGCGGCGTCTCGAGCGCGAAGCGCGTCGGGCGGATGGGCAGGCGCGTCTCGAACATAAAGGCCATGGTGTCGGTGAGCGCCACCGGTTGCGAAGTGTCGGCGTGCGTCGCCTTCTCGTAGCTGGCCGCGTCCGGCCCGTGGCCGCTCATGCAGTTGTGCAGCGAGGCGCCGCCCGGCGCGAACCCCTGCGCCTTGGCGTCGTACACCCCGGCGATCAGCCCCATGAACTCGCTGGCGACATTGCGGTGGAACCAGGGCGGCCGGAACGTGTCCTGCATCACCAGCCAGCGCGGCGGAAAGATCACGAAGTCGAGCGCATCGACTCCGGGCGTATCGCTGACCGAGTGCAGCACCAGGAAGATGGACGGATCCGGATGATCGAAGCTCACCGAGCCGAGCGTGTTGAAGTGGCGCAGGTCGTAGCGGTAGGGCGCGTGGTTGCCGTGCCAGGCGACCACGTCGAGCGGCGAGTGGTCGATGCGCGCCGTCCACAGCGCTCCGGCGAACTTCGCCACCAGCTCGAAGTCCCCGGCGCGGTCCTCGTACCAGGCCACCGGCGTCTGGAAGTCGCGCGGATTGGCGAGTCCGTTGGCGCCGATCGGTCCGAGATCCGGCAGCTTGAGCGGCGCGCCGAAGTTCTCGCAGACGTAGCCGCGCGCACTGCCCTCGGACAGCTCGACGCGCAAGCGCAGGCCGCGCGGAATGACGGCGATCTGCTGCGGCGCCACGTCGATGACGCCGAGCTCGGTGGCGAGGCGCAGCGCGCCCTGCTGCGGCACGATCAGCAGCTCGCCGTCGGCGTCGTAGAAGAAACGCTCCGCCATCGGGCGGTTGGCCACGTACCAGTGGATAGCGCAGCCGCTGTGGCTGTCCGGGGAGCCGTTGCCGCCGAGTGTGGCGAGTCCGTCGAGAAAATCGGTCGGCGCACGCGGCAGCGGCGGCGGATTCCAGCGCAGCGGATTGGGGGGACACGCGGTCTCGTCGAAGCGTGCGTTGAGGCGTCCGGCGCCGAGCGGCGCGAAGCTGCCGTGCACGGCTGCCGGTCGGATGCGGTACAGCCAGCTGCGCCGGTTGGCGTGGCGCGGCGCGGTGAAGGCGGTCCCGGAGAACTGCTCGGTGTACAGCCCGTACGGCGGGCGCTGCGGGGAGTTGCGCCCGACGGGCAGCGCCCCCGGCAGCGCCTCGGTGGCGAACTGATTGCCGAAACCGCTCTGATAGCCGGCCGTGGCGCCGTCGGCGCCGGCGGCGGCCCCGCCCTCTGCCACACCCATCGTTCGCACTCCGCGGCTGCTGCGGCCTATAATGTGGGACAACGGTTGCGCCCGCAACTGTCCGGAGAACATCTTGGCCGCGCGATCCGCGCCTAAGCGCGCGCTGAGGCTTGCAGGCTTCGTCCCCTTCCGCCTCAACCGCCTGGCGGCGGCGGTCAGCCAGCACCTGGCGGTGATCTACCGTGCGCGCTTCGCGCTCGACATTCCCGCCTGGCGCGTGATCGCCACCGTCGGCGAGCGCCATGGCTGCACCGCGCAGCACGTGGCCGACAGCACGCGCATGCACAAGACGCGCGTCAGCCGCGCCATCGCCCAGCTGCGTGCGCGCGGCCTGATCGCACGGGCGGCGAGCGCGCGCGACGGCCGCGAGATGCAGCTGCGCCTCACCCGTGCCGGCCGGCGCCTGTATGCGCAGCTGGTGCCGCTGGTGCTGGCGCGTGAGCGCGGACTGATGCGCTGCATGAGCGCCGCCGAGCGGCGCGGCTTCCTGCGCGGACTCGAGCGGCTCGAGACCTTCCTGCTGCTGCGCGATCGACACGTGGGTTGAGCTGTTAACATGCCGCGCATGTCACTGGCCGGAATCCGTTGTGTTGCGGGCGCAGGGCTGATGCTGCTCGCCGGGTCGCTGCCGGCGATGCCGGCACGCTACCTGGGCGCTGCCGCGGACAGCGAGCCCGCGCCGCTGCACGCCGCGGGCGCAGCTCCCGCCGCAGTGTTCGCGCCGCTGGCGCACTCGGCGCTCATCGTGCTCGAGACGGCGCGGCTGCCCGCGGGGCTGACGCTGCAACTGCGCCGCACCGACGGCGCGGCGCTCGCCGTGACCGATCTGGTCGTGAGTATCGACGGCCGCACCGTCGCGGCGACGGTCGCCGGCCCGCAGCGCTGGTCGGTGCCCTGGCCGCAGCCGCCCACCGGCGGCGCTCACCGCCTCGAGGTGGTGGTCGCCCACGACGGCATCCGCGAAGTGCTCGACGGCACCATCGCCAACGCTGCGGCGGCCGCACCCGCTGCCGGGGGTGGCGCGCTGCACGCTCACCAGCAGCTGGTCTGGTGGGTCCTCAACATCGCCATCGTGTTCATCGCGGTGATCGCGATCTCGCGACGCATGTCGTGAGCGGCGGGGGCGCACTGCGAGGGCGCGCGGCTCGGGCCGCCGCCGGCGCGCGCACCTGAAGGCGGCGCGGCAGGGCCGCTCAGTTGGCGGTGACGGCTTTCACGTAGCGGTAGAAGAACCGGTTCCAGGTGTAGAAGGCAGCGACGCTGAGCCGCTCGTCGCGCCCATGGGCGCGAATGTCGTCGCGGTCCACGGTGACGCCGCCGAAGGTGTAGGTCGGCAGTCCCGCGGCATTGGTATAAATCGCGTCCGAGGCACCCACGCTCATGGTCGGCACGAGTTTGACTCCGGGCCAGGTGGCCGCCACCAGCGCCTCGAGCGGCTTCATGACATCCGCACGCAGTGGCGGGGGTGGCAGGGCGCGCCGCTCGGATGCGGTGTCCGTGATCTCGCCGTTGTCGGCCACGTAGCGCACGGTAAGCTGCGGGTCGGCCAGCAGATCGATCAGCTGCCGGCGGACTTCTTCCTGGGAGTGCCCCGGCAGGATGCGGCAATTCACATTCGCCTGTGCACGCTGCGGCAGCGCGTTATTCGCATGCCCACCCTCGATCCGCGTCGCCACACAGGTGGTGTGCATGGTGGAAGCGTACTCCGGATCCGCCGACAGGCGCGCCACGGCCGCCATATCCGGCGGTGAGCCGAGCAGCGCGCGCATCTCGGCCGCCTGCTCGCCGCTGACGATCCCGTTCGCCAGCTGCTCGAAATAGGCACGCGTGATGCTGTTCAGCTCGAAGGGAAAGTGGTAATTCGCCACCTTGAGCAGGTCCTGGGCGAGCTCGTAGATGGCGTTGTCGGGTGTCGGCCGCGAGCTGTGACCGCCCTTGTTGGTGGTGATCAGCTGATAGTCGGCATAGAGCTTCTCGGTGGCGATGAGCTGGGCGACGCGCGGCACGCCGTGCTCGGCCAGCACCGACCAGTCGTCCTGGTTGAGGACGAACTCGGCGTCGATGAGCTCGCGGTGATTGTTGATCAGCCAGTTCACGCCGTTGCAGCAGCCGCCCTCCTCGTCCGCCGTGAGCGCCACGATGATGTCGCGACTCGGGCGAAAGCCCTCCTGCTTCATCCGCAGCAGCGCGCTCACCATGACCGCATCGCCGTCCTTCATGTCGAGGGTACCGCGGCCGTAGAAGTAACCGTCCTTCTCGATCAGCTTGAACGGGTCGGTGCTCCAGTCCTCGCGCTTGGCCTCCACCACGTCGAGGTGCCCGATGAGCAGCACCGGCTTGCGCCTGCCGGTGCCGTGCAGGCGTACCACGACGTTCTTCTTGCGATCGCTCGCGCCGCCCACGAACACGTCGGCGGGCGCAAAGCCTGCGTCGCGAAAGCGTTTCGCCATGGCCTCGGCCGCCGTGCTGACGTTGCCGACCGAGTCGGTGGTGTTGATCTCGATCAGCTGCTGGTAGATGTCATGGGCCAGAGTATCGGCGGCCTTGTCGGCCGGCGTCGCGGCAGGGTTCGCCGCGAACGCCGTGCCCGGCGCGAGCACAATGAGCAGCGCGGCGGCGCAGGGCGCAGGAAGGCGTGTGGTCATGAGTTACGTCCCCGAGGTAGTTGTCAGTACGGTCTAGCGCTGCGAGGCCACCACCAGCAGCCGGAATGAGCCGGGCAGCAGCGGCGGGCGCGGGTGCGGCTGCGCGGCGCTCGGCGCAGGCGCCGGCCCGAAGTCGGCGGTCACCAGGAAGATACGGTGCGTGCCCGGATCGAGCGCCATGGTGCGCGCGCCGCGCTGCGTCGGCACCGATTGCGCGACCTCGGGCGTCCCCTCAGGAGTCACTCGCACGGCGGTCAGCACCCCCTCCCCGCAGGAGGCGAAGGCGAGCTGCGCCCCCGCATCGAACGCGGCGGCATCGGCGCCTGCGCCGATCGGCACGCTCCCCAGCGCCCGTCCGGAAACTGCATCGACGACCGTCATCACCTTGTTGCCGCACACGGCGAACAGCCGCCGCGCGGCCGCGTCGAGGGTGAGTCCGGTCGGCTCCTCGCAACCGGTGAGCGGCCAGACGCTCGTCACCTTGAGGTCGCGCGGATCGATCACCGCGATGCTGTTGTGGTCCTCGAGATTTACGTACACCGGGCCTGCGCCGTCGCTCGCGGCGAATTCCGGCTTGGCATCGAGCGCAATGGTGCCGGCCACCGCGCCGCTGGCGGCGTCCACCGCGGTGACGTTGCGGCCACGGCCGTTGAAGGTGAACACGCGGCGCGCGCCGCGGTGATAGAGAATCGCGTCGGGATTCTCGCCGCTGGTCCTGATCTCCTGCAGGCGCGCGAGCGTCTTCAGGTCGAACACCACGATGGTGCCCGCCCGGCCGGCACTGACAAACCCGCGGCCGAGATCGGGCGCGAGCGCAATGCCGTGCACGCCGGGCGTATCGGCAACCTCACCCACCACGCGCAGCTTGTCGGCATCCACCACCAGCACGCGGCTGCCGTGGGAGATGAACAGCCGGTGACTCTCCGCCGCGAACGCCAGATAGTCCCAGCCCTCATCGCCCGGCAGCGGCACCTGCTGCGCCAGCCGGTAGTGCGCAGCTTCGGTGACCGGCGCCGCCGGCGCGGGTCCGGCCGCCAGGGCGCACGCGGCCGCCGCCGCGGCCGCGCACAGGTACGCAGTGGATCGACGCGCTCCACGGTGCATGGGGTGTCCTCCTGAGGGTCAGTGAATCAGCCGCGCACAAAGATCGAGCAGCGGCGCGGGCAAGACGCCGAGCAGCGCCACCGCCGCGGCGTTGACGCCGAGCGCCAGCCGCACGCCCGGCTCGCGCACCGCGGCCGGCGGTGAGCCCACCGGCTCATCGAAATACATCAGCTTGATGACGCGCAGGTAATAGTACGCGCCCACCACCGACATGGCGGCGGCGAGCACCACCAGCCACAGGTGCTGCGTCTCCCACAGCGCCTGGAAGATGCGCAGCTTGCCCCAGAAGCCGACGAAAATCGGTACGCCGGCGAGCGAGAACATCAGAATCAGCATCACCGCCGCGAGCAGCGGATCGCGCCGGTACAGGCCTTTGTAGTCCTCGAGCCGGTCCGCTTCGAAGCCCTTGGCACTGCTGAGCAGGATCACGCCGAAGGCGCCGAGCGCGGTCAACACATACACCAGCGTATAGAAGAGCGCGGCGGCGTAGCCATCCGGGGTCCCGGCAACGAACCCGAGCAGAATGAAGCCCACGTTGGCGATGGTGGAATACGCCAGCAGCCGCTTGATGTTGGTCTGCACCAATGCCACCACGTTGCCCACCACCAGCGTGAGCACCGCGAGCGCGGCCAGCATCTGGGTCCACTCGGCCGTGGTGCCGGCCAGCCCCTGCGCCAGCAGGCGCAGCGTGAGCGCGAAATACGCGATCTTCGGCACCGTGCCGAGGAACAGCGTGACGCTGGTCGGGGCGCCCTCGTACACGTCGGGCAGCCACATGTGGAACGGCACCGCGCCGAGCTTGAAGGCCACCGCCACCACGATGAAGGCGAGCCCGAGCACCACGCCGCGATGCAGCGGCGCATGCAGCGCGCCGGCGATCACGCCCAGGTCGAGCGTGCCGGTGAGCCCGTAGATCAGCGACATACCGTACAGCAGCGCGCCGGAAGCGATCGCCCCCAGCACGAAATACTTCATGGCCGCTTCGGCGGCCACCCCCGAATCGCGGTCGAACGCCACCATGGCATACACCGACAGCGCCAGCAGCTCGACGCCGAGATACACCGTCAGCAGGCTGTTGGCGGAAATGAGCACGAAGATGCCGAGCAGCGCGGTGAGCGCCAGCACGTAGTATTCGCCCTGCAGGATGTTGCGGTTCTCCAGGTAGGCCCGCGAGTACAGCAGCGCGAGTGCGACGCACAGGAAGCCCGCAAGCTTCAGCACGAAGCCGAGCTCGTCCGCCACGTACATGCCGGCGAACAGCAGCGTGCGCTGCGGCACGTGTGCGTACAGCAGCGTGAGCGCCGCGCCGGCGGCGAGCGCCAGCAGCGTGAGCGTGCCGGTGAGTCCACGGCGGCGCTCGCCGGCAAACACCTCGACCAGCAGGATCACGCAGATGGCGCAGCCGAGCCAGATCTCCGGCACGGCCGGGGCGAGGCTGGCGAGCTGAGGCGCGGGTTCGTGCATGGCGGTGGCGGCGTGTCCTTCAGTAGGTGTTAGAGCTTGCTGGCGAGCGCCTGGGTCACCAGGTGGTGGATGCTCGGCTGCATGACCTTCAGCAGCGGCGCCGGCCACACCCCCACCAGCAGCACCGCCAGCGCCAGCGCGCCGAGCACCACGAACTCGCGGCCGTTCACGTCCTCGAGCGCCGCGACGCGCGGGCTGGTCACCGGACCGAACACCACGCGCTTCACCAGCCACAGCGTGTAGCACGCTCCCAGTATCAGCGTGACCGCCGCCAGCGCCGAGTACCAGAAGCTCGCGCGGAAGCTGGCGATGATCACCAGGAATTCGCCGACGAAGCCCGAGGTGCCGGGCAGCCCGGTGTTGGCGAGCGCGAACAGCACCATGAAGGCGGCGAACACCGGCATGGTGTTGACCACCCCACCGTAGTCGGCGATCTGCCGGCTGTGCAGCCGGTCGTACAGCACCCCGACGCACAGGAACAGCGCGCCGGAGATGAGTCCGTGGGAGATCATCTGCACCATCGCGCCATCCAGCCCCATGCCGGCGCCGGTGCGGCTGCCGGTGTTGCGCACGATCTCGTAGATCACGAACGCACCGAGCGTCACGAAGCCCATGTGGGCGATCGACGAATAGGCGATCAGCTTCTTCATGTCCTGCTGCACCAGCGCGACGAAGCCGATGTAGATCACCGCGATCAGCGACAGCGAGATCAGTGCCAGGTCGAGCTCGCGGCTCGCGTCGGGGGTGACCGGCAGGGAAAAGCGCAGGAAGCCGTAGCCGCCCATCTTCAGCATGATGGCCGCGAGGATCACCGAACCGCCGGTGGGTGCCTCGACGTGCGCATCGGGCAGCCAGGTGTGCACCGGCCACATCGGCACCTTGACGGCGAACGCCAGCAGGAACGCGGCGAAGATCCAGCGCTGCTCGGGCAGCGCGAGCGGCAGCGCCTGGAAGTCGGCGATCGAGTAGCTGCCGCACTTGACGTACAGGTAAATGAGCGCCGCCAGCATGAACACCGAGCCGAGGAAGGTGTAGAGGAAGAACTTGATGGTGGCGTACACGCGCCGCGGGCCGCCCCAGATGCCGATGATCAGGAACATCGGAATCAGCATCGCTTCCCAGAAGAAATAGAACAGCAGCGCGTCGGTGGCGCAGAACACCCCGATCATCAGGCCTTCCATGATGAGGAACGCGGCGTAGTACTGCGCCACGCGGGCGGTGATGACGCTCCAGCCGGCGATCACCACCGGCACCGTCATGAAGGCGGTGAGCACGATGAGCGGCAGCGAGATGCCATCGACGCCGAGCGCGTAGCGCGCGTTGAAGCGCGGGATCCACGGCAGCCCTTCGGTGAACTGCGGCGCGGCGCTCACGGTGCTGAAGTGCGTCCACAGCGGCACCGACAGCAGCAGTGTCGCGAGCGATCCGGCCAGCGCCAGCCAGCGCCCGGCGGCGATGCGACGCTCACCCAGCAGCAGCACCAGCAGCCCGGTGCCGATCGGCAGCCAGATCAGGGTCGACAGCAGGCCGTGCAGGTTTTCGGTCACTTGCGGTGCGCGCCTCTTCAGGTGAGCGTGTGCATCAGAAACCAGCCGAGCAGCAGCGCCAGCCCGATCATCATCCAGAACGCATACGAGTACAGGTAGCCGCTCTGCACGCGCCGCAACAGCCCGCCGAGGCCGCTGACCGCCTCCGCCGTGCCGTTCACCATGGCGCCATCGATCAGTCCCTGGTCACCACCCTTCCACAGGCCGACGCCGATCAGGCGGGTGAGCGCGGCCAGCACGTGCTCGTTGAACCAGTCGAAGTAGTACTTGTGCACCAGCAGCGAGTACAGCCAGCGGGCGCGCTGCGCGGCTTGCGCGGCGAGCTCCGGCCGCCACAGGAAGCACACCCAGGCGGTGGCGACGCCGGCGAGCGCCAGCGCGAACGGCAGCGAGAACAGGCCCTGCAGCCCCGCCTGCAGCGCGCCGGGGAACTCGGCGCCGAGCCTGGCGACGACGTCGTTGGCCCGCAGCACGAAGATCGAAGTGCCGAAGTAGCTGCCGAACAGCACCGAGCCGACCGCGAGCGCACCGCTCAGCACCGAGGGGATGGCAAGCGCAATGAGCGGCAGCGTCACCACCCACGGACTCTCGTGCGGATCGTGCTCCGCGCCGTGCGCGGCCTCGGGCGCAGCGTGCGGGTCAGCCCCCGCCGGCGCCTCATGCCCGGCCTCGGCGTGCGCCTGGCGGAAGCGTTCCGGGCCGTGGAAGGTCATGAAGATCATGCGGAAGGTGTACAGCGCGGTGACGAATACCCCGAGCAGCACGCACCAGTACGCGTAAGCCGCGAACGGGCGGTGCGCTGCCGCGACCGCCTCGATGATCGCGTCCTTGGAATAGAAGCCGGCGAAGAACGGCGTGCCGATCAGCGCCAGCGCGCCGATCCAGAAGGTTACCGCGGTGATCGGCATGTACTTCGCCAGGCCGCCCATCTTGCGCATGTCCTGCTCGTGGTGCAGGGCGATGATCACCGAGCCGGCGGCGAGGAACAGCAGCGCCTTGAAGAAGGCGTGGGTCATGAGATGAAAGATCGCCGCGCCGTAGGCGGAGGCGCCGAGCGCCACCGTCATGTAGCCGAGCTGCGAGAGCGTCGAGTAGGCGATGACGCGTTTGATGTCGTTGCTCACCACGCCCAGCAGTCCCATGAAGAACGCGGTGGTCGCGCCGATCAGCAGCACGAACGACAGCGCCCCTTCCGAGTACTCGAACAGCGGCGACATGCGCGCCACCATGAAGATGCCGGCGGTCACCATGGTGGCGGCGTGAATCAGCGCCGAGATGGGCGTCGGGCCTTCCATCGAGTCGGGCAGCCAGACGTGCAGCGGCACCTGCGCGGACTTGCCCATCGCGCCGATGAACAGGCAGATGCAGATGAGGGTGAGCGCATTCACGCTGGTGGTGGAGCTCAGCGGCACCAGCACGTGCGCCATCTGCGGCGCGGCGTAAAAGGCGGCGCGGTAGTCGAGCGAGTTACTCAGCCAGGCGATCCCGGCGATCCCCAGCACGAAGCCGAAGTCACCGATGCGGTTGACGATGAAGGCCTTGAGAGCGGCGAAGGTCGCAGTCGGGCGCGTGTACCAGAAGCCGATCAGCAGGTACGACACCACGCCGACCGCCTCCCAGCCGAAGAACAGCTGCATGAAGTTGTTGGCCATCACCAGCATCAGCATGGCGAAGGTGAACAGCGAGATGTAGCTGAAGAAGCGCGTGTAGCCCGGATCGTCGTGCATGTAGCCGATGGTGTAGACGTGCACGCACAGCGACACGAAGGTCACCACCGCCATCATCAGCGCCGTCAGCCGATCGACCAGGAAGCCGACCTGCATGTGCATGCCGTCGCTCACCAGCCAGGTGTACACCGCGCCGTCGTAGGCCGGCGCGCCGTCCCAGTAGATCTGTTTGAGCACCAGCAGCGACAGAGCGCACGAGACGGCCACCGCCAGGCAGGTCACGCTATGGGCGCCGGCGCGCCCGATGAGGCGCCCGCCAAGACCGGCGATGAGCGCGGCCGCGAGCGGCAGCAGCGCTATGGCGAGCAGTACCTCGGGGTTGAGTGCCGGCACCGTCAGCCCTTCAGCGTGTTCAGGTCTTCGACGTTGATGCTGCGCCGCTCGCGGAACAGCACCACCAGGATCGCCAGTCCGATGGCCGACTCGGCCGCCGCCACCGTGAGGATGAAGAACACGAACACCTGCCCGTTGATGTCCCCGAGGTAGCGCGAGAAGGCGATGAAATTGAAGTTGGCGGCGAGCAGCAGCAGCTCGACGCACATCAGGAGCAGGATGACGTTCTTGCGGTTGAGGAAGATCCCGGCCACCGCCACCGAGAACAGCACGCCCGAGAGCGTCAGCAGCTGCGCCAGCGTGATCACGGGCCTTGCTCCGCGTCCATCTGCACGATGCGCACCCGGTCCTCGCGCCGCACCGCCACCTGCGCGGCGACGTCCTGCTGCTTGTAGCCGGCGCGGCGCCGCAGCGTGAGGGCGATGGCGGCGACGATCGCGACCAGCAGCAGCATGGCCGCCAGCTCCAGCGGGTAGGCATAGCGCGTGTACAGCACGCTGCCGAGCTCGAGCGTGTTGCTGTAGCCGGCAGGCTCCGGTGTGCCACCGTGCCCGGCATCGATGCCGAGCGCGCCGCGCACCCACACCACCCCGACGATCTCGACGATCACGGCCAGCGCGGTCAGGACGCCCAGCCAGGCGAAGCGCGTGAACCCCTGGCGCAGCTCCGCCAGGTTGATGTCGAGCATCATCACCACGAACAGGAACAGCACCATCACCGCGCCGACGTACACCAGCACCAGCACCACCGCCAGGAACTCCGCCTCGACGAGCAGCCAGATGGCCGCGGAAGTGACGAAGC
>Ga0209624_10000184_pt1 | contig 57398 bp, 46 predicted proteins | sample JacPinW_OM2H0_O1_FD_188565 | JGI IMG/M metagenome (GOLD analysis project Ga0209624, IMG submission 188565) | Forest soil microbial communities from Algoma, Ontario, Canada - Jack Pine, Ontario site 1_JW_OM2H0_O1 (SPAdes) (version 2) | ecosystem: Environmental > Terrestrial > Soil > Boreal... | reverse complement strand
CGATTCTCCTAGCTCTCTGTAATGGCCTCTGACGTGCGAAGCACAGCACCGGCGTGCGAAGAGCTTCGCACGAGCTGATTGTGATTCTCATTAGCTGCTGCGACGAATAAAAACAGCTTGTGTTCGGCGTTCTCAACAGCGAGCCGCTGAATGGACTATTCCTCCTCGATCCCTTCTGGTATGCGGTTGTACAGAGAGGCAAACTCCGGCAACCATCTGCTGAATTGTTTTTGGACCAGTTTGGGACAGAATGGAACTACAGGACCCCTGCAAGTGCTTGAAAATATGGTGGAGCTAGTCGGGATCGAACCGACGACCTCATCGTTGCGAACGATGCGCTCTCCCAGCTGAGCTATAGCCCCATGTGAGGTTGGGTTGTCAACGGTCTGTGTGTCGACTGCACCTATTTTATCAGCGTTCCAGAAACGGCACCAACAGGGTCGGCATCCAGTGCGGCATTGCAACCGGTAACTGACAGGAGCTCCGTTCAAGAAATCCTCTTGACGAAAGCTCCGTCTTACGTCTAACTATCAATGGGCTGCAAAGTAAACGCCCGCCGCAAGAATTGTCTGATGTTTGAGCAACTCAGTCCCGTGACTGCGCGCCGGCAGCGCTGGCTCCGGATGGGTTCGTTTGGTTTCCATGCCCTGCTGCTGGCATGGCTGCTGCACACACCTGAGCCTCAGCTTCTCACTCCATTCTCGGTAGCTGTGGGGCAGAACGGCAAGTCCGTCACCCGGCTCTACTGGCCCAGCAAATCTCCCGACGACAGCAGTCAGAGTTCTTCCGACAAGGCCACCGAGCGTTACCGCCATCAGCGGCTGGGCCATGAGAAGCTGACGTGGAGAGCGCCAGCCCAACCGCCGAAGCTGGCAGTTCCGCAGAACACTTTGGCCCGCACCAACACTGAGGACGACTCCCAAACCCAGACGCTTTCGGCCGTGGGTCACGGCGCCCAGGCCGGCGCGCCTTACGGTACACTGAGTAACGGTCCTTTTTTTGGCAACGAAATTCGACCGGCCTTGCCGGTCGCTACTTCTGATCCGGTGGCGTATCCGTGGGAATTGCCCGATTTTGAAGGCAACGTTGTGGTGGAGATCGTGATCGATACTCACGGAGATATTGTCGGCAAGAAGGTTCTCCAAAGCCTGGGAGCCAAACTCGATGAGAAAGTTTTGACCGCGCTCGACAACTGGCACTTCCAACCAGCCACTCGCAATGGTGCGCCCATCGCATCCAAGCAGGACGCGGTCTTCCACTTCCGCGCCCGAGGCTAGCGACTCTTCAATCCGCCTTGTCGAAGCCCTGTCCACACCATTCAACCACTATAATGAACCAGTGAGCGACAACGGAATACAACAGATCGCCTCGGCCGATTTTCCGACCCGGTGGGGAAAGTTTCGCATTTACGGGTTTCGGGGGCACACCAGTTCCGATGGCGACCACCGCGTGGAAGAAGCCATTGCGCTCCTGACCGGAGACGTGAAGTCCGCACCGCCCCTGGTGCGCATTCATTCGCAATGCCTGACCGGCGACGTTTTTCATTCGTTGCGCTGCGATTGCCGCCAACAGCTTGAACTGTCGCTCTCGATGATCAGCGAGGAGGGCGCCGGCATTCTGATCTACGAACTACAGGAAGGCCGTGGCATCGGATTGATGGCCAAACTGCAAGCCTACGAACTGCAAGATGCCGGACTCGACACGGTTCAGGCCAACGAACGTCTGGGCTTCAAAAACGACTACCGCAATTTCACGCTCCCGGCCGAGATTCTCAAAGCGCTAGGGGTCACGGGTGTGCGTCTGCTGTCGAACAATCCCGAAAAGGTCGAGGCCCTTGAACGCGCCGGAGTTCACGTCGTTGAGCGCGTTCCCTGCGAAGTTACTCCCAGTCCGCACGCCGAAGAATACCTCAAAACCAAGAAAGAGAAGCTGGGGCATCTTTTCAGCTGAGGCTGACGCGGTCGAACGTTCTCAGTAGTCGTCAATTTCTGCCCTGAGCTTAACCTTGCACCGGAAGCGATACGCCATACGTATCCGTGTCCCGTCGCAGAATCCGCACAATAAAGAACGACAGCAAAGCCAGCAGCACGAACGGCAAGGACGCAGCCATGCGTGTGGGAAAAACCAGGACCGCAGGATTACTTGCCCGAGCTGGCCAAAACACTGACACGAAAGCGACGCCGCAAGCCGCGATCCATTGCCAGCAGAGTGCGACCATACCCGCGAGCGCGAGCACGCGCAGCGGGCGGCTTGCGTTGAGGATTTCGGCCCGGCGCAAACCTAGCCAGAGAATCGCAGGGAGCAGAATAACCTGGTCGTAAACCGCCCCGCCCGTCGGCGCCAGGATGACAGTAACTCCGAGGACAAAACTCATTGCTAACGAAAAGCTGGGGGAACCGGCCGGCTCACGGCGCGCACGCCAGCACGTCGCCGCCGCTAGCGTCAGCATCGCCAGTCCCACCGCAATTCCCAGGAATCTGCCAAGCACCAATTGTGAGAGAGGCGGCAACGTATAATGGGAATATCCCGCCAGCGAGCGCCACCAGCCAACAAACCATCCGGGTAGGGCGAGTTGGCTCACCAGAACCAATAGCCCCAGGCAAAGGATGAAGCTGAGAGTAAACGTCTTTCGACGTTTCCAGTCGCTGACTGCCCACAACAGCAACCACAGAGCGAGCAGCCAAACCAATTGCGGTTTCACAGAAGCGCAAGCGAGCAGCATTCCGGCAAGCCAGAACCGCCCACGAGTCAGCATTGCCGCCGTCAGCGCCAGCGCAGTTCCGACCAACAAGCCTGCTTGCTGCGCATACAGGCCTTCCAACACCGGATAACTCACCAGAAACAGAATGATGGCGACAGCCCCAGTCGTTGACGAAACCCGCAAGCGAAAGGCGCGAAGCCACAATATCAGGCTCGCTGCCGTAAGCAGGGGAAGCAGAGCTCCCAGCACGACTCGAACTGCATCAAACCCAAACGGCAATAGCGGTGCCACTATGAGATCGACATACAGTGGATAAGAGAATGAGCGAAAATCCGTCGGCGGATCGGCCGGACGGCGTGGATCCATGGGCCGGCCGAAAAGGCCGGTCTGAATCTCCCGCGTCATCTCCTGCGTGTAGGGGTTTTTGCCGTGAAAAAGCAGCTCGCGACCGGTCAGCCAGATGGGATAAAAGTCCCCGCCATAGTCATAGGGCCCAACCATTTCGTTGGCCGCATCCTGAAGTCGCGCCCTAGGCAGAAGCAAGTCGAAGTAGTAGTAGCAGGTCCCAAGCGCGACTAACAGAGCCAAACCCAGCGTGCGGTTTTTTCGCAGGCGCATGCTTAAGTCGAATCAGTTGGGGATCTTACACGCGACCAGAGGGCGCGCAACTCCACCGGCACTCATGAACAGAGAAGCCGACCCGGGTCGGTTCAGTTTACTCTCTCCTGAAATCCCCAGAGGCTGTTCATGAGACTGGGCACACGGCTTCGCTTCGCCGCTTTCGTCGGTTCGCCGCGCCGCACGCGAGACAAGCTGACTGGGAATCGGTAGCGGTGCAGTTTGAATCCTCTCACGTTACCATCGCACGCCGAGGCCTGGAAACCTGCTTTGCTGAAAGCCATGCCGCGGCAGTCAAACATAGTGTAGTCACGATTGAGAAAACGATGGGAATGATAAAAAGGTATTTCCAGCTCAAAACCGTGATGGCGGCAAAGCAAAGGGCAAACGCCCACGCAGTGCCGCGCATGAGCGCCAAAGACTCTGGCGGAAGGCGGCCTAGCTGCCACGCCAATACCACCGCGAGTAGAAGAAACACGCTGACAAAGAGTCCGAACCCAACATAGAAATCCCAATAAGTCCGGCGAGACCCCATGATGTAAAAGTGAGTTGACCGCATGGAGCCAAGACCCGCTCCCCACTTGGGATCGGACCAAGGAAAACCAGATGAGTGTCCGGCGTCAAAAAGCAACAGAAGAACAGCTGCGATTCGATAAAACATCGATGCTCGCATTCTCGCCTCATAGATCGCGGCGGCGGGCACTGCTATCCTGCCGCGCAGGTTCAAACTGTACAACTACCGGGAATCGAGAAGTCGCCTCAGGCCACTCTTGTTCTTGGCTGGCAGATCGCGCAACGCACTGCGCGCTAGCGCGGAGTAAACTTCGCGCGCAGCTGGCGAGGCCCGGAGCACGCGCAAATGCCGTTTCATTGTATCCACGTCACCGCGGACGATGGGCCCGCTGAACGCGCCAGCCGCGCCGAAAACAGCATAGTTCGTCAGCGTCTGCTGCAGGATGGGAATTATCCGCTGCTTCGCGGCTTTTCGATTCACTCCGGCGAGCCCCGCAACGCTCTCCGCAGTTGCCAGAAGCGCAGTGAATAGGGGAGAGGCAAACGTTCCCCAGGCATGATACGCAGCCTTGTCTTTCTTGCGAATCGAATAGGCGTGACCGCCCAGGTCTTGAATGACGCGCCGTGCCACACGGACCGCAGGCGCATCACCTTCCAGCGCAAAAGACACTCCGAAAAGCGAAGGCCGCGAGCCCCGCACAAACGTCATCAGCGGATGTACGGACGCGACCGACGCTCCGCGGCTGCGCAGAACTGCCAGTTCATCGCTGGTAAGCGCGCCGCTGGAATGCAACGCGACTGTTCCCTTCCATTCGATCTTCTCTCGGAGTGAGTGCGCCGCTCGGGCGATCTCGTCATCCGGCACACAGAACCAGATCAGTTCGGCCCGCAAATCCCACGCTCCCGTCGCCGCTTCGACCGCCGCACCAATCGCCGGACCTGGCAATACCGGCGCCCCAACTTGCTTTGCCAATCGCTGCGCCTCCTTTATTGAAGCGCCCCGAGAGCGGGCAATCACCGCTTCCATCACGTATCCCAGTCGCTGAAGCGACAAGGCAAGTGCTGACCCTAGATTTCCCGCCCCCACAATGGCGATCCGCGGCTTGACGGCCATGCCGGGCAGCATATCAGAATCGGCTTCCCGCTTTCGTGGTCCGGTCACCCGGAAGCCAGCCTCCAAAAAGGCTTTCGCCGCCGCCGCGACAAGCGGGGAGTCGACACTGTTTCCCGTCCAATTCGATCGCCGTACACCAGTCTTTCAAAAGCCGAACGCCGGCAGCCGGACGCCATGTTTTATCCTTTCTGGGCCGTAAAGCCACTCCGTTCAGCGAGTGGATATAAGGCTTGCCTTTTTGTGGAAGCTACAGCAAAATCTTCTTCGTAGATTCGCTGGATCTGAAGACCTGGCACCTAAAGGTCGGCTGTGACGGAGCTGATCTGTCTAAAAACCAGGCGAATGCAGTAAAGCTACAAATGGGCCCGGGCAGGGCCTTCAGGCGCTAACGTAGGGAGATTAAGCCCATGCGTAGCCTGAGAAGGAATCCCCGCTCTTTAGGGCGGGGAGGATGTCAAATTGTCTGCATGCCCAAATCTTCTAAACCTGCCCGCAGCAGCAAGCGAAGCAAAGAACGCATCATCTCTTCCCGGACCGTCTATCGTGGACCAGTTTTCTCGGTCACAACCGACCACGTCGAGGAACCGAATGGGGTGCGAGCGCGCCGCGATGTCATCCATCATTCGGGATCCATCGTCGTGCTGGCCGTAGAGGAGTCCAGCTCACCCCCGCGCGTTCTTCTGGAACGACAATACCGGCATGCGGCCAAGGACTACCTGTGGGAATTACCTGCCGGTCGCATCGACCCGGGGGAGCAGGAACTCCAGGCCGCCAAACGGGAACTGTTAGAGGAGACCGGCTACACGGCTGGTACTTGGCGCCGTATTTTGAAATTTTACGCCAGCCCGGGGTTCGTCGCCGAGACCATGGCGGTCTATATGGCAACCGGACTTCGCGCTGGCGAGGCCCAACCCGAGGATGATGAGGTGATCTATAAACGGTTAGTTCCCTTGCCAGCCGCAGTCCGTATGATCCTCCGCGGGACCATCCAGGATGCTAAGACGATTGCGTCGGTGCTGTGGCTTGATCATTTTTCGCCTACGGCGGGCGCAAAGAAGAACCCGAAAATCGCGTCGCGCGTGGGCTAACCAGGCCCGACATTTTGGGGAAGGCCGTTGACTTTGCGCTTTTTTTAAATGGTATGATCGCTTGATAGCCCACCCTTGGTGCCCCAAATTGCATCTTAGTTCGCGATATTTACCTGCGATGCACGTCCCCGGGGACCCCCCAACAAAGGACGTGCAGAAAGAGGGGGGACGTGGAACGACTGAAAGGAACCGTCAAGTGGTTCAACAACGCCAAGGGATATGGCTTCATCGGTCGGGCGGATGGGCCTGATGTCTTCGTCCACTACAGCGCGATCAGTTCCGAGGGATACAAGAGCCTGCAGGAAGGCGATCCGGTGGAGTTCGAAATCACCGAGGGGCAAAAAGGGCCGCAGGCGGCGAACGTGACCAAAGCTAACGCCGCTTAGGTCGCCGAGCCATTCTGCTCCGCCGCCACGCCTCGGCAATCGGCTGAGCGCGCGTGTGATCTGCACTTTCTGCGTCTCGCCCTTCGACTGCCGCGGTCCCTCCAGTATTCTTTCGTGTCCACTGGCCCCGTCGTCCGATCTTGGATATCTTAAGTCAGTGGACAACAAGGCCATCGCCAACATTCTCTACGAGACCGCCGACCTGCTCGAAATCGACGGGCAGGATTCTTTCCGCATCCGCTCTTATCGCAATGCCGCGCAAGCCATCGAAAACCTCTCGCAGCCGATCAAAGAGCTCATTGGCGATCCCAAGCAGGTCCTCGCCATTCCCGGCATCGGCAAAGGCATGCTGTTAAATCTGCAGGAGCTTTTCAAAGATGGCAAACTCTCCATTCAGACCGGATTACTCGAGAAATACCATCCCTCCATGCTCCAGTTGCTGAAGATTCAAGGCCTGGGGCCGAAGACCATCGCACTGATCTGGAGCGCATACAAAATTTGCGACGTGGACGGGGTCGCACAACTGGCGCGCGAAGGAAGAATCCGCGAGTTGCCACGGATGGGCGAAAAGCACGAGGCCAAGCTGCTGAAAGCCATCGAGGACTATCGCCGCATCGGCGGCCGCTTCCTCATTGACGCCGCCGAAGCCGAAGCCGAAAAACTCACCGCCTATCTCGAAAAGCACCCTGGCATCGACAAGATCACGCCCGCTGGGTCGTTGCGGCGGGGCCGCGAGACCGTAGGCGATCTCGACATCCTCGTCACTGGAAGCTCATGCACGTCTGAAGAAGGCCGCCAAAAGGCCATCGCCTACGTCGCCCAATATCCACCGCTGATGGACGTGATCGCCAGCGGCGATAACAAGGTCAGCTTCCACCTGCGCAGCGGCATGCAGGTCGACGTTCGCCTTCTACCGCCAGAATCTTTCGGCGCGGCCATGCAATACTTCACCGGATCGAAAGCCCACAACGTAGCCCTGCGTCAGCGCGCCCTCAAGCTCGGTTACACGCTGAACGAATACAGCCTAGCCACACTTGATGGCGGAACGCCGGTCGCGGGCAAAACCGAAGAAGAAATTTACGCCAAACTGAACCTCGACTATATTCCGCCCGAGATGCGCGAGAATCTTGGCGAAATCGACCTGGCCAGGGATCATACTCTACCCGCTTTGATCAGGCCGGCCGATCTCCAGGGCGACGTTCACATGCACACCGTCGAAACCGACGGCCGCAACACCATCGAAGAAATGGCCGAGGCCGCCAAGGCGCGCGGCTATCAATACATGGCGATCACCGACCACTCCAAGAATCTGGCCTTCGCCAACGGTCTCGACGACCCGCGCGCCGTGGCGCACATCCAGCGCATTCGCGAAGCCGGCAAGCGAATCGAAGGCATCACTATCTTCGCAGGCATCGAAGTCGACATTCTGGCCGACGGCGATCTCGATCTCTCCAACGACGTGCTGGCGCAGATGGATATTGTCATCGCCAGCATCCACTCGGTCTTTAATCAGGAACGGGCGAAGATGACCGACCGCCTGCTGAAAGCCACCGAGAATCCCAACACGTCGATCATCGGACATCCCACCGGCCGCATCCAACTCCGCCGCGACGCCTACGACTTCGACCTACATGCAGTTCTCTCCGCGGCCGCAAAACACAAAGTCGCCATGGAACTAAACTCCTACCCCGACCGCCTCGACCTGAACGACGTCCACCTCCGCCAGGCCAAACAGCAAGGCGTGAAAATCGTAATCAACACCGACTCCCACCACACTTCCCACATGGAAAAAATCCGCTACGGAGTTCTCCAAGCTCGCCGCGCCTGGCTGACCAAAGCCGACGTCCTGAACACGCTGCCTGCAGATCGCTTCGCCAACGCCATGAAGCACGCGTGGTGAGGCGGGCTACTGGACCGGTTGGGATTGGCTGGTTGTGATTAATGTTTGCCCGCACACGACCCCTTGTCATTCCGACCGGAGCCGGAGCGAGAGCGACGGCGCAGCGGAGGAATCTGCTGTTCTTGCTCCGTGGTAGCGAAGCATCGAGGTCCCCCAGTGGAGCGCCGCTCTTAGGGTCGAAGGCGTAAGTGGAAAGTTCTACCGCCGCGCTGTTCGGAACGTCATGCATGTCTCGCCGCTTTTGCGAGACATGGGAAGGCCGAGATCTGGGTCACCCGGAAAGTACACTATCGCCGTAGACCCCACGGGGATCCGTGGGGCTTTGCGGCGATGAGGGAAGCGGTCAGAACATTCTCGCGGAGTATCACGATCCCATATCGTTGGCCGCTAGTGCCACGCCGGAACGTGCATCTGAAGTAGAATCAGCGGTACGAGAAGCCTATGCCTGATCAGACTCCCGTCCCTCCTCCTCCGCCGACTCCGCAGCCTGCGCCACCAACTCCCGCAAGCAAGGGCCCAACTATCAACATTGGCGAAGAATACGGCACGGCGAAAAAGAATCTGCCGCCCGCCAAGATCGTGATGATTGCTATTGGCATCGTGCTGGTCGTGGTGCTCATCGCTTCCTTCCTCAAGCGCGCCACACCCCAAGCCTCCGGTTCTCTCGACAACGTCGCCGCCGTTGAGATACCCGGGCAGGGTTCGACCATGGTCGCCCTGACGGTTACGATCCACAACACCAGCGAAAAGATTCTCTACGTCCACACCATCGAGAGCAAGCTCAAGCCGGCCACCGGAGAGGACTCCACCGCCGACGCTGTTTCTGCCATCGATTTCGATCGCTACTATCAGGCGTTTCCCTTGCTGAAAAGGGGTGCGCAGCCCGCTCTCCCGCCGGAAACTAAGATCCAGCCCGGCGAGAGCATCACGCGAACAGTCATCGTAGCCTTCCCCGTGACTCTCGACGCATTCAACCAGCGCAAGTCGATCAGCGTAGTGATCTGGCCCTATGACCAGACCGTGCCGGTAACTCTAACGCAGTAGTCAACAGAGAGGTCGTCGAAGGTATGCGTGACTGTTGCAAGTGTGGATGTGAGTACGTGGGGACAGCCGCCCCCGGCTGTCCGCGAGCGCAGCCCGCCGCTTTCCTTGTCGGCATCCGTAAACCTTACCCGCGACCCGCTTGCACGAATGCAGGAGAATGCGTTTCTATTACAGCATGAACAATCCCCGGAATCCTTTCCGCGTAGTCACTCTCTTGTCTGCACTTTTCGTCTCCACGCTGCTCTCCGTCGCTGCGGGCGAAGCGCACGGCACATATATTTTTTACGTAGGCACCTACACCGAAGACGGCAGCAAGAGCAAAGGCATCTACGCCTACCGCTTCGACTCGGAAACGGGCCAGACCATGCCGATGGGCCTGGCCGCGGAGACCACCAATCCATCCTTCGTGGCGCTGCACCCCAACGGCCGCTTCCTTTACGCGGTGAACGAGGTTGGCAACTACAAAGGTCCGAACAGCGGCGGCGTCAGCGCCTTCTCCATTGATCGTGCCACCGGCAAGCTCACCTTCATGAATGAAGTTCCCTCGCGCGGCGCCGACCCCTGCTACATCACGGTCGACAAGACTGGAAAGTATGTGCTGGTGGCGAACTATACTGGCGGGAGCATTGCGGTTTTTCCCGTGCTGCCGGACGGAAAGCTGGGGGAAGCTTCGGCGTTCTTGCAACACAGCGGGCACGGAGTTAATCCAGAACGTCAGGAGAAAGCCCACGCCCACTCTATCGATCTTTCCCCCGATAATCGTTTCGCCATGGTCGACGATCTTGGCCTCGACGAGTTGTTCGTTTACAAGTTCGACAGCTCCAACGGATCGCTGACGCCCAACGATCCGCCTTTCTCCACGCTTGATCCCGGGTCCGGTCCGCGACACTTCGTGCTGGGCCCGCGGGGGAAGTTCGCCTACGTTATCTCTGAAATGAAATCCACAGTGACAGCGTTTTCGAACGACGCGAAAACGGGCACGCTGCGTCCGATGCAAACAGTTTCGGCGCTGCCCAGGGGCTTCACCGCACAAAACGATGATGCCGAAATTGAGATCCATCCCTCCGGCAGGTTCCTTTACGCCTCCAACCGCGGCAGCGACACCATCACCGTTTTCGCAGTCGATCCCGGCAAAGGCACGCTGACGCCGGTGGAATACACTTCGACCCAGGGCAAGATCCCGCGTAGCTTCGAAATCGATCCCACGGGAAAGTTTCTCTTCGCCGAAAACCAGAAGTCAGACAATATCGTCGTTTTTCGGATCGACGCTAAGAGCGGCCATCTGACCCCCACCGGGCAAGTGTTGGATGTAGGTTCGCCGGTTTGCCTGAAGTTCCTGAAGATTGATTGATCCAGATTGACGCTCTCGTAGAGACGTAGCTCGCTACCTCTCTCCCTGCGCCATTCCAAATGATGGTAAGAAAGAGATGTTCGAAGCAACGTCTCTACGATTCCTTTTGAAGAAATCTTCGCCGCACCAGAAGTGTATTCGCGTCCGGCTTGATCTCGTCATACTTCAGGCAGCTGATTGACCCATCCACTTCCAGCACCGCCAGCGCCACGTGATCGCAACTATTGATCCCGTGCTTCCGCAAAGCCCGGTGTAATTCGTCCATGCTGACGTGTTCCCGCGCCATGTGCGGTGCAATGATCTTGCCGTCATGAATCGGCAGAAGGTTCGCCCTCGATCAAACGCCGGAAGCGCCGGCTGCCGCCCGAAACATCGGCGACCAGGTCGTTCAAGATCAGGAGAGTGCTGGCCGCCACCGCGCCGCCCAGCAGCGACGTATCGGGGCCGGTCATTGCATTGTGCACGGAATTCGACAACCGGAGCAGAAGCGTCCGATCGAACGGGGTCATCTGCCCGACCTCACGCTTACCGCTTAGACGCACGCCAATCAGCACCCGCAGACAGATCGCGGCCGTGCGCAGCACGATCTCGAGCAGCACGCAGCGGCCGGGAAAAAGCTCCGGTCATAATTTAGTGTTTCGTATTTAGTGTTTAGTTCGCCGTCACCGGCGTGGGAGCATTTTTCGGCGTGCTCAAATATCCCGTGGCCTTGTTCTTGTCCACACTCCACACCACCAGCTCAAACAGCAGGTGGTCGCGGCCGGAATAGAACTGAATTGGCTCCGCGACGTTGCGATCTCTCTTTTCGATCGTCTTGTCGTCCGCGGTTACATTTACCGTGAACTTACCTTTCTTGACGTCGGCCTTCTTGAGCTGCAGGCTCACCGTTGATACCGGTTGCGGCTTGGCGCCTTTCAGTAAAGTAAACTCGTAGTAGTTGCGGTCGCCTTTGTGTTTCAGCGTCTCCAGGTCACCCTGAGTGTGCGCGATCAATCCGCTCTGCACGCCCAGGTCGCCAATCGTGCTTTGCAACTTGGCTTTGGTGGCATCCAGATCGGCCTTGGTCGAAGCCACGTCGGTTCGCACTCCGCCCACGTCGGTCTTCACCCCTGTAATTTCTCCGTTTACCGCGGTGATCTGCGCCTTCTGCTCGCTCTCCAGTCGGCCTACCGCGGCCTTTTGTTGCTCCTGCAACTCGGCCGTGCGCTGCGCCAGTTGCTTCTTGGTCATGCCATTCTGCCGGGCCAGCGTTTCTTCCTGCGCCTCCGCCGTCTGCATGCGGTTCTGCAACTCTTTGACTTCAGCCTGGCTGGCGCTCAGATTTTGTTTTAGAACCTCAATATCCAAGTGCGTCATGTAGTGGGCATATCCAAAACCCGCTACCACTAAGATCGCCAGCACAATCAGAACCCACTTGCCGGCATTCGACTGGTGTTCCATTTGTACATCGCCATCATCGGCCATAAATCCTTCCTCCTCAGGAAGCAAACGAATGAAATGCAGGGATGCTTAATTGTTTAGCACGATTACCACAGTGTCAACTGGCTCACACCCAAGCCAAAAGGAACCTGAACAGCTTGAATGATGACTCCCCTAGTGGCGAAGCGTCAACGCTTTCTGCAGAAACGGTTCAGGATCGCGGCGAACCGAGGCCGCTTCCGCCCCCAGTCGCTTTTCCATTTGTTTTCGAGCCGCAGCCGTCGAGTTCGCGACCGCCGGATTGGAAAGCGATGGCGTCATATTCTCTGACTTTACGATGCACGCATAGGCCAGCCCCGCGGGAAAGCCGGCGTTATCAAGAAACCGGCCGTAAGCCAGCCAGTCTTGGGCACTCACGTTGTTGTCGCCGAGCGAGCGGTCCAATTGCAACGCGTGCTGATAAAGCAGCAAAGCTTCGGTCACCTTGCCAGCCGTGGCCTGAAGCGCGGCATCGTTGACATCCGCCAGGCTCTCCAGCTTGCTCTGGCCGGTCTGCGCCGCAAGCTTCTCGGCCAGGTGATAAGACTTGGCGGACAGTTCCGTCTGCGACGAACGGAACTGGCAATCGGCCATGCGCAACACGATGGCGATCACCTTGTCTGCTGCCGGACGATCCTGGGGGCGCTGACGCGCAATCTTTTCCAGGAATGCGACGTAGTGTAACGCTGCAGCCCGTGCCTTGCCCTCGCGATCCAGTTCTTGAGCGAGAAACAGATGCACGAGCAACTGGTCCGGGTCCGCCGCCAGAGCCGCATCCCAGCTGGCCAGAGCCGTATCGGCATGGCCCTTCTGTAGAGCCAGGAGACCGCGATCAACCAGCAGGTTGGGGTCCTTCGGTGTGTACTTGAGCGAGGCGTCGGTCAGATCGAGCGCTTCGTCAAACCGGTTCTGATCGATCAGAAAGCGCAATAGCCCCTGACGCGCCCCAGGATCGGCAGGATTGGCCTCGACCGCCCGCCTCCAAGCGGCCTCGGCTTGTTGCGGCTGACCATCCTCGGTTGCTCTCTGTGCCAGCCGCATCTGCAGCAAGCTGTCGAATGAATCGAGAGCCGCAGCCTGCTCGAGGTCGTGCAAGTCATCGGTGCGCAGCGCAAGATAGTAACGGGTCTGATCGACCGTTCCCCAAACCACCAGCAACAGCACGGTACCCACTCGCAACGAACGGGCTCCCACAGTTCGTCCCCCAAGCCATCGCCCCACTGCGGCGAAGAGTCCGCCCGCCCCGATGGCAACGTCTGCGACCCGCTCCCGCGAATTGAGCAGAACAGATGCGATCCGCCCATCCCGCAGTTTCCAGATGGCGCCATCCAGAATGAAGTGGTGAATGTTTATCAATGCGGTGAAGATCAGGAAGCTGGCCGCAAAATCCTGGTGGAACGCGCGGCTCGCCACCCACGGACCCGGAATGAACAACGCGATGCCACCTACCACCAGCACCCCGAAATAGGCGAACGGCCGCCAGTTGCGCGGTTTCCTGCTCGCCGCACCCAGCGCAGCGCTGCCCGATGCTTCCCCGGCGGCCTCACGGCGGGCATAGTAACTGGTGATCCAGAGATACTGCGCCGAATGCATTACCGCCAGCACGCCCGAACTGTAGCGGTTCTGCGGAATCTCCAGGCCCTTGATCAGCGATATCAATGACGGCAGGAGGAACCAAAGGAACTGCGAAGAAAACAGCGTCAGCGAGGGAATCAGCTTTCGCCACCCGGTGGTCCGCGCCAGTCGGCCAAGGCCGAAAGCCGACAGCCCGATGAATGCCACACCGAGGATAATCTGCTCCCAGCGGCTCACCACTTGGGGGATTCCCAGTGACAAGAACAGTGGATCCGTCGAAGATCCCGTGTGAAATCCGAGAAAAAGAATCAGATAGGAAACGACAAAAGCGCCATACAAAGCCCGACGCGTAGTCTTTGTCGGATCGGCTCCAGCCCGACGGGCGAACATCATGAACAGCCCGTAATTTTGCCCGCTGTAATGCCACGGACTCCAGGTCAAATAAACGGTGAAGATCCAGGGCAGGAGACGCAGCCAGAAATGCGACAACAACAGCGTCAGCACCACCAGGGCCGTGATATGGACGGTGAAAATGCGATATTTCTGGAAGTCCTCGGAGCGATGGTAGGCGCGGTAAATCGTCGCCATGTAGTGCGGATAATTAAAGAAGAGCGCCAGCCCATAGAACGCAACCGACCAGGCGCGCGCGTTCGAAGCCAGCGAAAAATACGAAAGCAGCAGCAGCGGAGCCGACCACGCTCCACAACCCACGATCAGATCGAGCCAGGGATTGTAAATCCAGGGCGCAGCCGGTTCTTTCGGATTCGGTCGCGACTTTCGCATCATGGTGACGGACGATGACTTTCCGGACTGCGACTCGCTATCGCCACAATCCCGGGCTGCGCTCGACATGGAGGCGAGTCGATAAGTTAGGGCCGCTCCCAACCGTGTCTTAAAAGAGCGCGGCATAAAGCCCTGCCGTTAGTGCTCAAACCGACGCGCCCTTCCGCCCCTAAGATCCAATGAGTCTGTACGGCTCGACCAAATTATAGTTGGGGGAATTGCGATAACGAGTAACAGGAAGGAGGCAACAGAGGTAACGAAAGTAACCTGCGCTTACGAGAAGCGAAACCGGGCAGCCCGACATATCAACGTTATTCGAACTTCCAGCGAGTCGATTTGCTTTGAAAGTGTTTTTCCCACAGACCGAACACGACTCGCGGGCGTACCTGGAACACCGGCTCCTTCATCGAGAGAATATCCAACCTCATCGAAGACATATCAAACTTGTACTTGCGTTGGTACTGCGCAAGGAATTTGCGGCGCGCGTCCACGTCTGCGATTTCCGCGACGCCTTCGACAATCACCGCCTCATTGGCGTGCTCGGTGCAAAGCACGCAGTTCGCGCTGTTCGCCAAGTTTCGCGCCTTGCGTGACTTGCTGCCCGTGCTGAAGAGCAGGCATCCGTCCTGCCACAAGCCCCAGACGACCATCGTGTGGGGAGAGGGTTCGAACGAACCACCCGGGTTGACAGTCGTGATCCAGTAGTTGTGCGATTTCTTGAGGCGCTGTTCGGCCCAACTCCACGGGAGCAGCCCCTTACTGCCTGCGGGCAAACCGTAGCCGGGCATGAGTGGGCGACTGGCTTTGGGTTGCTTCGATTGTGCTGCAGCCTTTTTCACCGGCATGAGGAATCTTGGCGAGATTGCGACTGACTCCGGTTTCAGAGGTTCTTCTTGGTCCACTGGTCGATCAGCTCGAGCGCCTGCTGTAGGTGCTCTAGCGAGTTCGCCACGCTGAATCTCAGATAGCCCTCGCCGAATTCGCCGAAGGCCGTGCCGGACAGCGCGGCCACTCCAGCCTGCTCCAGCAGTGTGTCGGCCAGCGGCTTCGATTTCCACCCCGTCTTCGTGATGTTTGGGAAAACGTAAAACGCGCCTTTGGGCATGCGGCACGAGAAGCCTTTAATATTGTTGAGTCCGGTGACAAACATATCGCGGCGCCGCTGAAATTCGTCGCGCATATGGTCGACCGAACTCTGTTCCCCGCGAATGGCCTCGATCCCCGCGACCTGGGTGAAGCTCGCCGTGCAGGAGTTGGAGTTGGTCATCAGGCGCGTCATATGCCCGGCCAGATCAGGACGCATCACGCCATAGCCCATGCGCCATCCCGTCATGGCGTAGGTTTTTGAGAAGCCGTCGAGAAGAATCGTCCGCTCCTGCATCCCCGGAACCGACATGATGGAAAAGTGCTGGCCCCCGTCGAATAGGAGGCGGCTGTAGATTTCGTCCGACAGGATCATCAGGTTGCGATCGCCGATGATCTCGGCGATCTGCTCGAGCTCGCGGCGTTCCAGAACCCCGCCCGTAGGATTGTGGGGCGAATTCAAAATAATCAACCGGGTGCGATCGCTGATGAGCGAGGCCAGTTCATTCACGTCGAGCGAGAAGTCGCGGCCCTCGCGCAAAGGAATCGGCACGGCGCATCCGCCAACGTAGTGGATCATTGACTCATAGATGGGAAAGCCGGGATTGGGAAAGATGACCTCATCTCCCTCATCAATAAGCGCCAGAATCGTAAAGAAAATAATCGGCTTACCGCCAGGGACCACAACCACTTCATCGCTGGCGACCTTCACCCCCCGGGTGCGACTGACATATTCGGCCAATGCCTGACGCAGCTCCGGCAGGCCAGCGGAGGGAGCGTAGTGGGTCCAGCCCTGGCGCAGGGCTTCGATGCCGGCCTCGACCACGTTTGCGGGCGTGTCGAAATCCGGTTCGCCGATCTCGAGGTGAATAATACTCTTGCCTTGGCGCTCGAGCGCGCGCGCCTTGTTCAGAACTTCGAAGGCGGTTTCGGTGCCCAGCCGCGACATGCGGCGCGCTAACTGCAATTCGTATTGGGTAGCTTTCTCCATGCGAACAAACTCCGGAACCGGCAAACCTCAAATTATACGCCCGCTGCGCAGACAACCGGAGCAATCCGGCGCCGAGAGCTCGAGCGTTGGCGGTCGGGGGATCGAGGAGGCGGAAGGGACAAAGAAAAAGGAGTGAAACCGGATGCGCATTGCAGGGTGATATCGCCGACACGCCGTATCAGTCCTCACGACCAGAGACGTAGCCAGCTAGGTCTCTACCCGGCGGACTTACTCGGAGACACTGTGTTCTTCGCTTTGGGCGCGGAGGACGCGATCGACGGAATAAGGAGCGCGGCGGCTGGGCTCGTGATAGTGGCGAACCTGCATTTCTCCGAGCAGGCCAATGGCCAGCAGATTCAAGCCACCGAGTAGAAATCCCATCGATGCCATCATCAGGGGGCCGTGTTCGGCCATCACTGGAACGTGGCGCAGGAACTTCTCTGTACCGAGCCAGAGCACAATGCCACTGCCAGTGAAGATGCTCATCATCCCGATGCTGCCGAAAAAATGCAGCGGGCGAGAGAGGTAGCGCAGCAGGAAACGAATCGTCAACAGATCGAAAAACACGCGGAAGGTCCGCGTGATGCCGTAGTGCGAAACTCCGCGCTCACGGTTCACGTTGCGGATCGCCACTTCACAGATCGTGGCACCATGCCAGGAGGCGAGCGCCGGAATGAATCGATGGAGTTCTCCGTACAGCGGGACCTGTTCGAGAATGTCGCGGCGGTAGGCTTTGAATGTGGTGCCGAAGTCGTGGATGTCGACGCCGCTGATCTTGGCCATCATCCAGTTGGCGATGCGCGAAGGTATGCGGCGCATCCAGAAATTGTCGACGCGCACTTTGCGCCATCCGCTGACAATGTCGTAACCGGCGGCAATCTTTTCGAGGAACAGAGGGATGTCGTTGGGGTCGTGCTGCAGATCGCCATCCATCGCGATGATGTATTCTCCACGGGCATGGTCGAAACCCGCGGCGAGTCCAGCGGTCTGGCCGAAGTTGCGACGCAGCTTGACCACCGTCACGCGACTGTCCACCGCGGCGATTTCACGCAGCATGGCGAAAGTGTGGTCTTTCGAACCGTCGTCCACTAAAACGATTTCGAAGCTTTCGCCGTGGGCCTCCATAACCGCTTTCAGGCGGTCGTAGAGGTCGGTAACGTTCTCCTGCTCGTTGTGGAGCGGGACCACTATGGAATACTTGGGCACGGTTTTTTAATTATAGACCTAAAAACGATTCTCAGTGTTCTTAGATCTCGGTTCTCAGGTAGGTACCTCGGGACTAGCGCCCGTGGCGCTGGGCCAGTATATTTGGATTGAAAAAGCACCCAGCCTCCGCGTGAAACACGCACCCAATCGCAGGACACCCGAAGCCATGAGATGACCTTCCGGGAAAAAACTTCACAGTGACGAGCGCCGCAACGCGGAAGGCAACGAGTCTTATTTTCGAAAAAACTACGATCCTCCGCCCCCCCACTCCGGGGGCTAGCGCGGTCTGCCTAATGCCTCAAACAATTCTTTGCAACATATTGATCCTAAACAATTTATAACTGATAGGCTTCACCAGTCTTGAGCTGAATGCCTGATTTCCCCGCATTGTTTTCATTGAGCTTGCTGATGCAGGTTACGGATTCGGCTTTCGCGGCGCAGGAGTTTCGGGAATCGCTTTGCAACGGACTTGTCGATGACTTCATGCAAGCAAGAAAGTCAAAGTCCCCATCTGCCGTGGCCCAACCCGCGAGCGCGCAGGAGACAGCGTCGCGCGTAGGCAAGTCACACCCAGGCGCACGGCCATCGCTACGATCCCGAAGAGTCCGACCAAGGCGAGGCACTTTCCCGCTTGGTCGAAATCGCGTTTCAAGCCTGCTCTTTCAGTTTCAGGCGCGATTTGTTTTCTTCCATGAAACTTTTGATGTCATCGGCTGCGCCCAGCAGGCGGTTCCATTGCTCGTAATAAAGAGTGACCGGGAAACGGCCCAGGCCATAGACGCTGACGCCGCCCTTCTCCCCGACCTTGAAGATGAGGTCGCCGCTGCGCTTTTTGGTTTCGACTTCTTTTTCCAGCTGAGATAGTTTTGCTTTGAGTTCTTCGTAGGTGGGTTCTGCCATAATTTCCTCGTTTCCGAAATAATTGCTTTGACTGGCGACTGGCCCTGGCCGTTGGTGAGCGCGCTTCCTCGAACGACTCTTCCAATAGTAACTTGCCTGTCGTTGCGTTGGTTAGAGAAGCGTTATAAGCTTTTATGAGTCTAATACACGAACCGAGAAAGCATGATGAGCTAATCGATGCGGTTCTGGACGAGAGTTTCGGCGTGGCTCTGTCTGTCCTTGATGTTGTGGACGGTAACAGCGGAGTCTACCCACAATCATCCCAGCCAGAGAGCGTCCGCTTCCTGTTCGATTTGCGTAGTGGCGCACAGCGCCAGCCCCAGCCTAAGTTCCAGCCATGCCGCTCCAGTCTTTGCCGCGATCGGTTTGCTGCCAGAAGAAGACGTAATTGCAAAGACCCGGTTCGATTTTTCTGAACAAGGCATTCGCGGTCCTCCTGCCCTGTAGGAATTCCCCAAGATCGAATGATCCGGCCGAGCGTTCTCTGTTTCGAGTTCAACCTTGGGGCCGGACCAATTCCCTATTGATCTTGATTCAGGAGGGCTTATGCCTACTTTTTGTAAGCGGCGGCTGGCTGCATTGGCAGCGGTCGTGGTATCGCTCGCAGCTGCGATTGCGGGCGGCCAGTCGGTCGGCAACTCCACAGCCTTGAACGGGACCGTGCTGGATGCAACCGGCGCCGCGGTTTTTGGGGCTACCGTAAAAATCCATAATCCGGTCAGCGGCCTGGACCAGAGCGTGCAAACCGATACCACTGGCGGATTCAGTTTCCCCAACATTCCATTCAATCCCTACCACCTTTCCGTCACGGCCAGGGGATTCTCGTCCTACGCGCAGGATGTGCAGCTGCGTTCCGTCGTGCCGGTCTCGGTCACCATCACTCTGCAGGCCGTGGTGGCAACCACCACCATCGAGGTCCATGAAAATGCCGGCGATCTGGTCGAGACCGATTCCACCTTTCACACCGACGTAGACAAGAGCCTGCTCGACCGGCTGCCCACGTCTGAGTCGTCGGGCGTGAGCGGAGCAGTCGAAGCGGCGACCCCGGGGGTTTCCGCCGACTCCAATAACCAAATGCATGGGCTTGGCGATCATGCGGAAAACACTATTTCGGTGGATAACCAGGTCAATTCCGATCAGACCAGCAAGACTTTTTCCAATCAGATTCCGTCGAATTCGATTCAATCGATGGAGGTTATCGCGGGCGCGCCCCCGGCGGAATTTGGAGGCAAGACAAGTCTGGTGGTGAAGGTCAGCACCCGATCCGGGCAGGGAGTTACGAAGCCCACCGGTTCGCTCACCACTTCCTACGGATCGTTTGGCGCCTCGAACGGGGCATTCGATCTTGCCTATGGTGGACGGAACTGGGGAAATTTCATTGCGATTAGTGGCGACAACAGCGGCCGCGCTCTCGACGCACCCGAATTCGCCGTGATGCATGACAAGGGGAACGAGGAAAATGTCTTCGACCGGATCGACTATCAAATCGCCAACGGAAGTACGGTCCATTTGAACCTGGGGCTGACACGCTCCTGGTTCCAGACGCCAAATACCTTTGACAATCTGAATCTGGGCGTGCTCGATTCCACGGGAAATCCGGTTCCAGCCATGGATCAGCGCTCCCAGATCAAGACGTACAACATTGCCCCGACCTGGACACGGCTGCTCAGTCCAACCCTGGTTTTCACATTTGGCGGCTTCGTGCGCCGGGATGGTTATAACTACTATCCGAGCGACGATCCCTTCTCCGACCTGGGCCCGGCCAATCTGCAGCGGGAAACGATTGGGCAGCGCCGTACGCTCACCAATACCGGTATTCGCTCCGATCTGGCATATGCCCATGGAATCAACAATATAAAGATCGGGGTAACTTATGAGCAGACATTCCTGACTGAGAATGACAGCCTGGGTATTGTCGATTCGACGCTCAATGCTCCCTGCGTAAACGCCACCGGAGTTCCGGTCGCGGCATCGGACGTTACCAGCCCATCGCTTTGTCCGACGGGATTGTATCCGAATCAGCCGACGCCTGGATCTCCGGCCACGGGCTTGTCTCCCTACCCATTTTTCAATCCGGCTTTGGTTCCGTATGACCTGACTCGCGGCGGGGTGTTATATCTCTTTAACGGCCACACGGACGTGAAGGAGCTCGCGCTCTACGCCCAGGATACGATCAATAAAGGAAACTGGTCGTTCAATCTCGGGCTGCGGGGCGATTTGTATAATGGCCTGACCGTGGCGCGACAAATAGAACCGCGCCTGGGTATTGCCTACAATATCAAGCCCAGCAGCACAGTTCTGCGAATCTCTTATGCCCGGACGCTGGAAACTCCATTCAACGAGAATCTGATTCTTTCCGATAATGGGTGTGATTTTGCCGTGATCGCCGCCCTGGTGCCCTGTGTTCCGGCCAACTTAAATCCCGGCTTCCGCAATGAATTCCATGCCGGATTGCAACAGGCTTTTGGTCGCTTCCTGGTCTTCGATGGGGAATACATTTGGAAGTACACGCATAACGGATACGACTTCAGCGTGCTGGGCAACACGCCAATCACCTTCCCCATCGAATGGCACAATTCGAAGATTCCCGGATACGCCGCCAGCTTGCGCGTGCCCACGCTTCACGGATTTTCCGCGACCATAGTATTTTCCAGCGTGGCTGCTCGATTCTTTCCTCCGCAGGTTGGGGGTTTGGGTGTGACGGTGGGGCAGAACGGGCTGCCCTTCCGCATTGATCACGATGAGAAGTTCAACCAGTCCACCAACCTGCAGTATCAGCCTTTGAAGCGTGGACCGTGGTTCGGATTGAACTGGCGGTATGACAGCGGACAAGTGGCGGGCGCAGCCCCGTGTTATGGCTTAAACCCGGGCAACGACTGTCCGGCTTCGACTACTCTCGATGGTCAACCGGCGGTCAAGATGTTCGGCAATGGCGCTCCGTTAACCGCGGACGAAGAGTATGAAGCGGGCTTCTACTGCGGCGGCGTTCACGCCACGCCGAGTAGTGCTCTGCCCTCGGTGTGTCCGGCAACGCAATTCGGTTCCACCCTGATCAAGGTGCCGGCGCCGGAAACCGAGAACGACGACCACAATCCTCCGCGCATTGCCTCGCGCAATCTTTTCGATGCCTCGGTCGGCCTCGACAATGCCTTCCACGGCGACAAGCGCAAGTGGGATATGCGCCTAACCGTCGTCAACCTGATGAACAAGGTGGCGCTCTACAACTTCCTTTCCACTTTCAGCGGTACGCACTACGTTACGCCGCGGGCGATCACAGCTCAGATCGCGTTCCACTTCTAACTCATCTGAATTATGCTGGGGGAAACTGGCGGCCCGGTCCGGTCCGCCTTTTTCCATTTGGGAGTTGGGGCTTTGTAAATCCATGTAAAGCCTGCGGGGATACATCGGGGAGAGGCGGTAAGGTTGGTAGAATGTAGAGACATCGTCATTCAAAAACCGCGCATCTGTTTGTTTTTGGGGGGAACTATTTGTCCATTCCGTTCGCCGCAAGAGTGGTGGCTTATTCTGTGCTTGCCAGCCTTTGCCCGTTGTTGAGTGCCGGACAGCAGACCACGCAATCATCGAGCCCCGCTCCGTCGACCCCAACACAGGCGCAGAATCCAGCACAAGGGCAGGTTTCGCCCTCAGCCCAGCAGGCGCCGGCGAACCAGACTCCGGCGAATCAGGATAACAAGGGCGCGGACGCCAAAGGCAACGGATCGGGCACATCGAACGACCGGCTTTTCTATGCCCTGCCAAATTTCCTGAGCATCGAAGATACTGGGAAAATTCCGTCGCTGACATCGAAGCAGAAATTTGCGGTTGTGGCCCGGGGTACGTTCGATCCCGTGCAATATCCGTGGTGGGCGCTTCTGTCGGGGATCGGCCAGGCGGAGAACAGCGAGCCCGGCTACGGGCAAGGCTGGCTGGCGTATGCCAAGCGATATGGAACGACGGCCGCCGATGGAATGATCGAAAACTTCATGACGCAGGCTGTTCTGCCTTCTCTTCTTCATCAAGACCCGCGCTTCTTTCAGTCTCCCAAGGGAGGGTTTGCGCGGCGGACGGGCTATGCGATCAGCCGAATTTTCGTCACTCGCCGGGATTCTGGTCAGGCGCAGTTCAACTACTCGGAGATTGTCGGCAGTGCTTTGTCGTCCGCAATTTCCACCTACAGCTACCATCCGCGAAGCACATATATCAGCACGCCTACCAATCCGCACAAGTTCATTCCTTCCGATCGAACTTTATTGAACACCGCCAGCGTGTGGGGAACGCAGGTCGGAATTGACACCTTCACCATTGTAGTGAAGGAATTCTGGCCGGACATTCACCGCACGTTATCGAAAAAGCACCCGGTTGATTCGACAAATCCTACTCCGACGGCTTCGCCCAGAACCTCAAATCCGCTGCAAACGCCCTGAGGGCCACCGTAAAGTCGCGGAACTGCTGATAGGGTTTCTGGTCGCGCGCGGAACGTAAGGCCAGGCTCAACTCCAACCTCCGATTTCTGTTGCGAAGCGATGAGCGGGGCGATGTCGCCTTGGGTCGTCCCTGTCATTTACGTCGCTTCCACTTCCCTGCTAACATCATTGGTTTACAACTCAACGCTTATCCAAATCTGGCTACGCCTTCATAAATTCGGGGAGGAATCATGGCTATCAAAGTTGGCATCAATGGCTTCGGAAGAATTGGCCGCAACGTGTTGCGGGCCTCACTCAAAGATGCAAATCTGGAATTTGTCGCGGTCAATGATTTGACGGACCCGAAAACCCTTGCCCATCTTCTGAAGTACGACTCGATTTTGGGCAATCTTCCCAATGAAATTTCCGCTGGCGCCGACAGCATTACAATCGACGGCAAGGCCATCAAGGTCTTCAAAGAAAAAGATCCGGGAGCGCTCTCTTGGGAATCCGTGGGTGCACAAGTCGTGATCGAGTCGACCGGGCGCTTCACCGACGCCGCGGACGCCAAGAAACATCTGCGCGGAACGGTGAAGAAGGTCATCATTTCGGCTCCGGCGAAGAATGAAGACATCACGCTGGTGCTGGGCGTGAACCACGAGAAGTATGATGGTGCGAAGCACCATATTATTTCGAATGCTTCCTGTACCACGAACTGCCTGGCGCCGGTTGCGAAAGTTCTGCAAGACCAGTTCAAGATCGTCAGTGGCACCATGACGACGATTCACTCCTACACCAACGATCAGGTAATCCTGGATTTTCCGCACAAGGATCTGCGGCGGGCGCGCGCGGCGGCGATTAATATGATTCCCACCTCGACGGGCGCGGCAAAAGCTCTCAAACTGGTGATTCCGGAACTGGCGGGCAGGCTGGACGGTTTCGCGATGCGCGTGCCGACGCCCAACGTATCGGTAGTCGACCTGGTGGTCTGGGTGGAAAAAAAGACGTCGAGGGAAGAAGTGAATGCGGCGCTGAAGAAGGCTTCCGAGTCCGGGTCGCTGAAGGGGTATCTGGGCTTCGAAGAACATGAATTGGTCTCGTCGGACTTTAAAGGCGACCCGCGTTCTTCGATCGTGGATTCGCCTATGACGCTGGTGGTCGGCGGCAATTGCGTCAAGGTGATCTCCTGGTACGACAACGAGTGGGGGTATTCCTGCCGCGTTCGCGACCTGATTAACTACATCGCCGGTAAGAGCCTGTAGATTTTTGCGTTTACGCCGCATCCGCGAGGGCGAGTACGCCCTCGCGACGGTGGGCCAGATGACGGCGCTACTTCCTGAAATTATCTGCACTCGAGGACAACCAGCCATGTCCAAGCTTTCCATTCGTGATCTGCCGCTTAACGGCAACCGGATATTTATGCGCGTCGATTTCAACGTGCCGCTGGAAGACGGCCGGGTAATGGACGATACCCGTATCCGCGAAACCCTTCCCACCATCGAGTATGCTCTGCGTCACGGTGCGCGCCTGATTCTGGCTTCGCATCTGGGCCGGCCGAAAGGCAAAGTCAATCCGAAGATGAGCCTGAAGCCGGTGGCGGAGCGGCTGCGCATGATGCTCGACAAGGAACTGGCGCGCGGGGAAAACGTCGGCTTCTGTCCGGAGTGCGTGGGGCCGGAGGCGGACGAAGTTGCCACTCAGCTGGAGAAGGGCCAGACGCTACTGCTGGAGAACCTGCGCTTCCACGCGGAGGAAGAAGCGAACGATGAGAAGTTCGCCCGGCAACTGGCGAACCTGGCAGAGTACTACGTTAACGATGCGTTCGGTACCGCGCATCGGGCGCACGCTTCGACCGTGGGAATAACCCGGTTCGTGAAGCAATCCGCCGCCGGATTGCTGATGGAAAAAGAACTGAAATATCTGGGCAAGGCGCTGGAGCATCCCGAGGAACCGTTCGTCGCGATCCTGGGCGGCGCGAAGGTTGGTGACAAGATCGGCGTGATCCGACACCTGATGGACAAGGTGAATTCGCTGATCATCGGCGGAGGCATGGCTTATACCTTCCTGAAGGCGCAGGGACACGAGATCGGCAAATCGTTGCTCGAAGCCGACAAAGTGGAACTCGCAAGCCAGTTGCTGGCGGAGGCAAAGAAGCGGAATTTGAGATTCCTGTTGCCGATCGATCATGTGGTGGCGATAAAGCCGGAAGCGAACGCGGTGGTGCAGCAGATTGGCGAAGGCCAGCCCATCCCCGCCGACAAGATGGCGCTTGATATCGGGCCGAAGACGATTGAATTGTTCTCTGAGGAAATCTTAACGGCACGGACGATTGTGTGGAACGGGCCCATGGGAGTCTTCGAGGTTCCGGGGTTTGCGCGAGGGACGTTCAAGATCGCGCACGCGGTGGCGGACAATGTCGGCGCCATCTCCATTGTGGGCGGCGGCGACTCGGTGGCGGCCGTGCATGCCGCCAACGTGGCCGACAAGATCACCCACATCTCGACCGGAGGCGGCGCGTCGCTGGAATTTTTGGAAGGAAAGAAACTGCCGGGAGTCGAGGCGCTCACAGATAAGAAGTGAAAAACGAGGGCGGCTTCAGAGCTCGGCCGTCCGGCGTTTGATCCGAGCTATCGCTCATCGCTGACGAACCAGAAGAACCTTCCGTGCCACTGGTGTGAAAAGCATGACACTCCGACTCGCCCTCGAGGGCGGCAAAACGATCGAAATTGACGGCCCCTCCGACATCACAGAGGAAACTACGGACGCCATCGTGAATGCCGCCAATTCGTCGCTTCTGGGCGGGGGCGGAGTCGATGGTGCGATTCATAACGCCGGAGGACCAGCCATTCTCGCCGAATGCCGGCAAATCGTGAACAAGATTGGAAGGCTGCCCGCCGGACAGGCGGTCATTACCGGCGGCGGTCAGCTCGCCGCCAGGCACGTCATTCACACGGTCGGTCCCGTCTATCGCGGTGGCCAACATGGCGAAGCCGGGACTTTGGCGAGCTGCCACCGGGAGTCGATACGCGTTGCCAACGAACACGGTCTGGCTTCGCTGGCTTTTCCCGCAATCTCGACAGGCGCCTACGGGTATCCGGTGGCCGAGGCCGCTCTGATCGCGATTTCAGCAACCCTAGAGGCCATCGCATCGGCGACAAACGTGACCAAGTGTCGATTCGTGCTATTTGATATCTCCACGGTGCGCGCCTACCAGCGCGGAGCTGAAAAACTTCATGGTTTGAACACGACTTCTCCATTCCGAATCGAAAAGGCTGACTCATGAGAACAAAAGTAATGGCCGCCAATTGGAAGATGTACAAGATTCCGGATCAGACTCGCGAGTTCTTTCGCATTTTTTTGCCACTCGTCTCCGCCCACACGCGCGACGAAATCGTCGTGTGCCCGCCGTTTCTCGACCTGCCGGCGGCGCTGGCAGCGATCCAGGGATCGAACGTCGCCATCGGCGGACAGAACGTGCACTGGAAGGAAGAAGGTGCCTTTACCGGCGAGACTTCCGCGGCCCAGCTGCTGGCGCTGGGCGTCACGCACGTCATCGTTGGACACTCCGAGCGGCGGCAGTATTTCGGCGAGACCGATGACACGGTGAATCTTCGCTTGAAAACTGCCTTGGAAGCGGGACTGATCCCGATCTGCTGCGTGGGCGAAGTGCTGGAAGAGCGCGAGGCCGGACTGACCGACGACGTTCTGCGGCGGCAGTGCGTGCGGGCCTTTCACGCGGTCTCGGCGAAGAAGGCAGCAAAGCTGATCGTCGCCTACGAGCCGGTATGGGCGATCGGTACCGGCAGGACGGCAACGCCGGAACTGGCCGCCGAGGCCCATGCGGTAATCCGCAGCGAAGCGACTGAGATTTTCGGCGAGGAATTCGCCGGGAAGCTGCGCATTCTCTACGGGGGATCGGTGAAGCCGGATAATGCTCGAGCACTCATGTCGCAGGAAGAAATTGATGGCGCGCTGGTAGGCGGGGCGTCGCTGGATCCGAAATCGTTTGCCGCGATTGTGAACTACTGAATCCACGCGAGTCCCAGCGCAGCATTCGCCGCATGCTGCGAAGTTTGCTTAGGCGCCCACTCGGCGGTGCGGGGCGCGATAGCCCAGCTGCATGGAGACATGCCGGGCTGCATCTTTTAACGCTTCCACGATGCGCGGCATGGTTTGAGAATTGACCTGGCCGATGGTTCCGCTCAAACCCACACTGGCCTCGATGGCGCCCTGCTGGTTGAACACCGGAGCGCCGACGCATCGCGCTCCTAAATTGTTTTCCTCATCGTCGACCGCGTAGCCTTGCGCGCGCACTTTCTCCAGTTCCTTCGACAGACGGGGCAGGGTGGTGATCGTTTTCGGAGTGCGCTTTTCCATGGGGCGCTCGGAAATGATCTTTTCCAGCCGCTCCTGGGGAATATAGGCCACCAGCGCCTTGCCCACGCTGGTGGCATGAACCCGCATCCGGCGGCCTACCCAGGTGTCCATGCGAATGAATCCCGGGGGTTCGACCTTCTCAATATAGACCGCCTCAGGGCCGTCCAGAATTGCCAGGTGGCAGGTGAGGCTGGTCTTCTCCATTAAGTGGCGCATGATGGGCAATGCAACTTCGCGAACGTCAATCCCGCTGAGGGCACCTCGACTGAGGCTCAGAATCTTGAGGCCAACGCGGTATTTGCCGCTGCTGGAATCTCGATTGAGGTAGCCCCGAGTTTCCAGGGTGCGCAGAATGTAGCTGGCGGAACTCTTTGGAATCTGAAGCTTGCGGCTGATCTCGGCATTGCTAAGGCCTTCGGGCTCATGAGCCACCGCCTCCAGCATGGCCAGCGCGCGTTCGACCGCCACCGAAGGAGATTCGTCTTTGTGAGTCATTGTTCTGGATTGCCGTTCTCGAGCTCGCCGCCAAATCGTTATGGTAGCAAACCTTATTCGGCCAACAAAATGAATGTATGTTCTACCTATTGAACAACGCCCTTGACCGCCCTCGGAAGGCAACGTACGATCCGCCAGTATTACGAATTTATGTTCATTATACTGAACATCGTTGGAAGCGAAATTCGACCTTGAGGGATGCGCGAATATGAGGCCAACTGCAGTCGCCCCGACGGAAACCGACGAGCTGATTCACCCATTCAACAGCACGCCTCGCGGGTTCGATCCGGCGCGCGATCTTCCTGCCGGCTTTATGGAATTCTTTCTCCCGCTGCACCACCGCTTCACTCCGCGCCAGCGGGAACTGGCGCGGAAGCGGGCTGAGGTGTTGCAGAGATCGCTGGAGGGCGACAAGCCCAAGCACCGGTTCCCCTCGGACACGGTTCGCAATGGCTGGCGAATCACCCTGCCGGAGTGGTGCCGCGACCAGCGCAACCAGATGACCGGCCCCGCCGATGACGGCGAGCTGTGCGTCAAGATGCTGAATTCGGGCGCACCCGGCGTGATGCTCGATCTGGAAGATTCCTGCGTCAATGAGTGGTCCCATCATGAAAAAGGCGTGGCCAACATCTTGGCCTGCCTGCGCGGCGAACTCAGCTATCACGACAAGAAACGTGACCGCACCGTAAACATTCAACCGAACGGTACAGTAATTTTCACCCGCCCGCGCGGACTGCACTTGAACCAGGCAGGGTTGGTCGCGGGCGAACTGGTCTCGGCATCGTTGTTCGATGTTGCCCGCATCTTTTATGGCATCGAGCCGGCAGAGCTGAACCATCCGCTGTGTATTTACATTCCTAAATCGGAGTCCGCGGAGGAAGCTCTGTGGTGGCGCGATCTGTTCCAGACACTGGCCGAGGGGCGCGGCTTGCCGCACGACTACATCAAGTGCATGGCACTGGTGGAATCACATCCGATGGCGTTCCAGATGGAAGAGTTCGCCTACAACCTGCGCGATCACATTATGGGACTGAATCTTGGTCGCTGGGACTACATGGCCAGCCTGATTCACTTCAATCTCGACGATCCCGACTGGGTTCTGCCGGACCGCAACACGATTCCGCACGACGTGGCTTTTTTTCAGAATCTGCGGGAGCTGATGCCAGAGATCTGCCACCACCGTGGCATCCTAGCAATTGGCGGGATGACCGCTCTCTATCCCAGCCGTGACGATGCGGAACTGAATGCCCGAGCGCTCGCGGTTCTGAAAAAGGATAAGAAGAACGAAGCCGACTGCCTGATGGACGGTGCGTGGACAGGACATCCCGATCAGAATGCGATTGCGGTGGCGCAGTTCCCTTCTCCGAACCAGATGAACGCCCGGCCAAGAAACGCGAGTCGCTATCCCGACCTGCGCCCGCAGCCGGTGCGGGTCGGCGCATGTACGGTGAGCGGGACGCGGGCAGCTGTGCGAACCGTGATTCGGTATCGGCAGGGCGTGCTCAGCGGTCGAGGCGCCAGCTTGCTCGACGGATACATGGAAGATCTGGCTACGGACCGCATTTATCGGCTCATGATTGCGCAGCGCGTGCTGCATCGCGACCTGGTTCGCGTCCAGGATGAGCAGGGCCAAACGGTGAAGCATACGCCGGAGTTCATCACCCGGATGTTCGATCAAGAACTCGATCGGTTGCTGGCCGGTCTGCCCGCGAACGCAGCTGCGGAGGAGGCGAAACGTTTTCGCAGCGCTCGCGAAATCAGCGAAGCCATGATCGTGAACGGAGAATTTAATCCGGTTTAAACACCGGCGGCATCGTTCGAATTCAGGAGAAAATCCACATGGCGGCCAATCCAAAAAAACCCAAGCCACAATCCTCAACATTTCAGATCGAGCATCCATGGGGTGAGCAGGAGCGGGTTGCACAATATGCTCTCGCCCATGCGGCTATGGATCAGGATTGGCGGACAAATCCGCGGTGGACGGGCATCACACGTCCTTACACGACCGAAGATGTGCTGCGCTTGCGGGGCTCGATTCACATTGAGCACACACTGGCGCGCTTGGGAGCTGAGCGTCTTTGGGAACTCCTGGAGACTGACCCCTATATCAACGCGTTGGGAGCGATGACCGGCAATCAGGCCGTGCAGCAGGTGCAGGCGGGGCTGAAAGCGATTTATGTCAGCGGTTGGCAGGTCGCGGCCGACGCCAATAATGCGGGCACGATGTATCCCGACCAGAGCTTGTATCCGGCGGACAGCGTTCCGAATCTTTGCCGCCGCATCAACAATGCGCTGCAGCGCGCGGACCAGGTTCATCATGCCGAGGGGAAAGTGTCGCCGGGGCAAACCTGGTTTGCGCCGCTGATCGCCGACGCCGAAGCGGGATTCGGCGGCACCTTGAATGCCTTCGAACTGATGAAAGGGATGATCGAAGCGGGCGCGGCGTGCGTTCACTTCGAAGATCAGCTTTCGTCGGCGAAGAAGTGCGGACATCTTGGTGGCAAGGTTCTGGTTTCCACCACCGAAGCGATTCAAAAGCTCGTGGCGGCGCGGCTAGCGGCCGACGTCATGGGCGTGCCTACACTGATTATGGCGCGCACGGATGCGGACAGCGCTCATCTGCTCACCAGCGACGTTGATGCGCGGGACCGAGCGTTCTGTACGGGAGAGCGCACCTCGGAGGGCTTCTTTCGCATTCGTGGCGGAATCGAGTCGGCCATCGCCCGCGGTCTCGCCTACGCGCCTTTTGCAGATCTGATCTGGTGCGAGACTTCGCATCCGGACATGGAGGAGGCGGGCCGCTTCGCCCGAGCGATTCATGCGCAGTATCCGGGCAAGATGCTCGCGTATAACTGCTCGCCCAGTTTCAACTGGCGCAAGAATCTGGACGAAGCAACCATTGCGCGCTTCCAGCCGGAACTGGCACGCATGGGATTCAAGTTCCAGTTCGTGACACTGGCGGGCTTCCATGCGCTGAACCTCAGCATGTTCGAGCTTGCACGAGGATACAAGATGACGGGAATGACCGCCTATTCGCGACTGCAGGAAAAAGAGTTTAGCCGCGAAACTCAATATGGATACGAGGCAGTGAAGCACCAACGCTTTGTCGGGACTGGATACTTTGATCAGATACAGCAGGTGATCAGCGGGGGCCTGGCGTCGACTACGGCATGGGCCGGGTCGACCGAAGCGGAGCAGTTTGTGGAAAGGAAATCGCCGATGCGGTCGGAGCATGACCCCGATTCGGCTTGCCGGCCCATGCGCGACCGCTGCCCGCAGATACCCGTCACGGTTGATTTGGGCCCTGAGGAGATGTTGTTACCCTCGGGCGACTAAGCGGTTCCTCTCGCGTAAGGAAAACCGGGCCGGTCTGCAACCCTGGGATCGGCCCGGTTGCTTGGGCGCCGCTTTCTGAACGCTGCCCGGAACTCCCGCTTATCACAGTTGGCTTCGCCATCCGCGCGGCCGGCGCTACCCGCCGCCGGCACGGCGTCACCGAGAGATCCTCAAGAAAATCTGCAGTTCTTCAAAAATATTTGTCTCGCTCATTCGTCTACAAGAATAGATGGAAGAAGTACTGAGAAAACCGGGAATGATGGCGGAGCAAGACCGGCATATCGCGGAAGCTATCGATCGGGAGCAGACTCGGCTGCGCAATTTCATCCGCAGACGTGTGGCTGACCGGGAAGACGCCGAAGACGTCCTGCAGGATGTTTTCTACGAACTGGTGGAGGCCTACCGGATGGTCAAGCCGGTGGAGCAGGTTACTGCCTGGTTGTTCCGCGTGGCCCGTAATCGGATTACGGACCTTTTTCGCAGGAAAAAACGGGAGGCGCTGAGAAACGAACCAGCAACGGTCACCGAGGGTGGAGAGATGCTGCAATGGGAAGAGCTGCTTCCCTCCTCCGATGACGGGCCGGACGCAGCTTATGCACGGAGCGTGCTGCTGGAAGAACTGGATGCCGCTCTGGACGAATTGCCGGAGGAGCAGCGCGACGTATTCATCGCCCACGAGGTGATGGGACAGAGCTTCAAAGAGCTGGCGGCGCAAAGCGGCACCAGCGTGAACACGCTGCTTTCGCGCAAGCACTATGCAGTTCTTCACTTGCGCGAGCGACTGCAGGCTATTCGCAACCAATTTAGGAAACCATAATCCGAAATCATGAGGACAAAAGAGATGAATAAGAATTGGATCACCCGGGGGTTGAAGTTCGTATTCTTTGCCGTCTTGTTCATCACCCTGTTTGGGTTTGTTGTCATGCGCCTCTGGAACTGGCTGACGCCGGCCATCTTCGGGTGGCATGGGATCAACTTCTGGCAGGCCGTGGGCCTTTTGGTTCTGAGCAAGATTCTGTTTGGCGGATTCCACGGCCGAGCGGGCCGGCACATGTACTGGCGTCGCCGCCTGATCGAGCGCTGGGACCAGATGACTCCCGAGGAGCGCGATCAGTTCCGCCAGGGCATGCGGAGCCGTTGCGGTACGTATGCCGCCCCGGCCGCCACTCCCAAGGCCTAGAGTCGAGGAACCTCCGGCACCATCGCGGGCGGTTTCCACTTTGCTTTGATATTCTCCTTTTCTTCGCCTACAATGAGCTCTCCCGCGCACCTAGCTGCCGCGGCTGCCAGCCAAGTCCCGGAGGAGGTGACCATGCTGACTGTGACTGTCCAAGAGTTGGATGACGACGTGATTCTGCGATGTTGGGGCAAGATTGTGGGTGGCGAAGAGACCGCCATTTTGTGCGCGGCGGTTCGGCATCCTGGCCGCCATGTCATTCTCGATCTGGGCGGCGTGGATGCGATCGATGCGGCTGGAATCGGACTCTTGATTACGCTCCAGGCTGCTGGCATTTATCTCCAACTACTGAATCCAACTAGACGAGTGCAGGAGATACTGAAGCTTACGAAACTGGACTCGGTCTTTGAGATCTGCGAATCCCCATCTGACAATGACTGCATAACGAACCCTGCCACGAACAAGGAGTCTGAGCCCACAAGGCGGGATGGAAATCGGAGTCTTCCGAGTCTTATCACGAGTTGACCCCTCAAAATACAAAATAATCAAAACCAAAATCCAGCTTGCAGTATCGGGTTGGTAAACAAACGGAAGTTGCCCAATACAAGCCCTGCCGGGGGACGATCCTCAAAACGACCAGCTCTAGTGTGAATCGGTTATTGACCCACTGCGTGTCATCCCATAACAATCCGGAACCAACACGAGGGGATGGCGTTCCGAGAATAGCTTCTGATTTCCTAATCCATGTACCCGCCAGGTGCCTGCGCCGAGCATAGGACTGTGAGCTTACCTGTCTTGCGCGGGGACTGCGGGCCTTGAGGAGCGTCGGAACTTCAGTCAGGGGATGGTATGAAATTGCAATTGGCAAACTCTTTAAGGACGGGTCTGGTTCTTCTTGCGGCAGGCTCCGTCTACGCTCAACAGCCTCTGGTCGCAACTGGAAATCCAGACTTGGAAGGGCAAGTTGCCCCCGCAGTGGACTCTTCGTCACCGCCTGCTGCCGAGCCAGCAACCGCGGCAGCTTCTAAACCGGAGCCGACCCTGCCGCCGAAACACAAGATTGGTCCGCTTGAGATTTCGGTCAACTGGCGCACCCGCGCCGAGGGTTGGTACTGGTTTGAGGGCAAAACCGGAAATAGCGACTATGGCTTTTGGGATTCCTTGTTGCGGGTGGGGATTGGCCAAAGCGGTGAACACTTTGATTGGTTCCTGGAAGGAGAACAGCCGTCTATTCTCGGATTGCCAAACGACGCTGTGGTAGCCGCTCCCCAGGGGCAACTGGGCTTAGGTGGAAATTACTATGCGGCGAACAACAACCACACCAACGTTGCCAACGGGTTTGTGAAGCAAGCATTTGTGAACTTCAAAAAGGTTGGGCCGGCTGGTTTGAAACTGGGCCGCTTTGAGTATTTTGACGGTCTTGAGGGGGCGCCTCGAGATCCGTTGCTGGCCACGGTGATTCAGACGCGCATTTCGAGCCGCTTGATTTCGAATTTCACATTCGCCGCCGTGCAACGCACCTTCGATGGAATCCAGCTTACCGCGAACTCGGGACCGAACAACGTTACTTTCTTCGCCGCGCGGCCGACGCAGGGAGTCTTTCAAGTGAAGGGGATGGATGAACTGAATGTGGACACTTACTATGGCGCCTACACCCGGTCGGTCACGACCAAGCAGAGCGCCGGGGAATTGCGGGTGTTTGCTCTGGGCTATATCGATCATCGCACCCTGGTATTGAAAACCGATAACCGGCCTACGCCGGTTCGCACGGCTGACTTGGGCAAGATTGAGATTGCAACCTGGGGTGCGGACTACGCCCATGTTTTCAATACTACCGACGCAGGCAAGTTTGATTTTCTGGTTTGGGGAGTGGTGCAAACCGGCTCCTGGGGCAACCTCGCGCAGCGCGCCGGCGCGTTCGTCGGCGAAGCGGGATGGCAACCGCCCGTGGTAGTGCTAAAGCCCTGGGTGAGCGCGGGCTATTCCTACGGAAGCGGCGACGGGAACCCCAACGACTCGCGTCATGGCACCTTCTTTCAAGTCCTGCCCACACCGCGTCAGTACGCGCGCTTTCCTTTCTACAATATGATGAACAATGAGGATCTGTACGCGAGCTTGAATCTGCGTCCGGTTCCGAAGCTCGCGCTGCGCAGTGAAGTGCACACACTGCGACTGGCAAGCGCATCTGACTTTTGGTATTCAGGTGGAGGGGCGTTTCAGCCGCAAACTTTTGGGTATACGGGCCGTCCGAGTAATGGCAACCGCGGCCTGGCCAACGTCTGGGACTTCAGTGCCGACTACCCGATCACGCATTCCTTCAGCACCACTTTCTATTACGGCCATGGCTGGGGCAAGGGCGTGATTTCGGCGGTCTATCCGAAGGATGCAAACGGGCAGCTCATATTTCTGGAGACGAATTTTCACTTCTAGAATCGCGCGACTGCGGCGCCTCTAATATAATTCCATTATTGACCCCACCCCGGGTGAGGTGGGATCGTGGTCACATTTTGAAGGTGAGTCTGGGTCTTTGGCGAGGACGGTAATGGCAATTTCTCATCCCGCGGTTCCCAACATTCATAGTGCACCCAGGGCGAACGCAAGCTTCTCCGAGAAGCTCAATTCACGTTGGCACGAGCGCGGGCTGCAGATTTTTATGTTTATTGTGCTGGCGCACTGGGCGGAGCATCTGGTGCAGGCTTACCAGATCTATGTCATGGGATGGCCGCGTCCGAAAGCACTCGGCCTGGTTGGTTTGTGGTATCCCTGGTTGATCCAGACCGAAGCCTTGCACTACGGCTATGCCCTCGTCATGCTGGTGGGTATCTGGATATTCCGGAAGGGCTTCACCGGCGTTTCGCACACTTGGTGGATGGTGGCGTTTTGGATCCAGTTCTGGCACCACATTGAGCATTTCTTGCTGATCTGGCAGGCCACGTTTCATCATAATTTCTGGGGTAAGCCGGTACCCTGTAGCGTACTGCAGTTAGTTTTTCCGCGGGTTGAGCTCCACCTTTTCTACAACTCGATCGTATTTATCCCGATGGTGATCGGGATGTATTACCACGTGTTCCCCCCCGAGGGCGAGCATGGGAATATGGCTTGCACGTGCGAATGGGGCCGCCACGCTGCCGCGGAAGCCGCCTGATCAACAAGTATCCTTATCAAGGCAGGGACTGGCACGATGGGGGAGTAGACCTTCGCGCATGTCGAGTCCTCGTAGGGTTCGCGTGTGCGGCAACTCTGCTCGTGGCCGGCTGTTCCCGACCGGTCGAATCGCCAGGCGCTGTCGCGATTGAGCACGAGATCTCGCCTGAACCAGCCCGGGTCGGCCTGGCTACGATCGTTTTCAAGTTGGCCGATGCCGCCGGCAAACCGATTACCGGCGCGCACATTGCGATTGAGGCTGACATGACGCATGCGGGTATGAGTCCGCGATTCGCAGAGGCGAAGGAAGAAGCGGCTGGTCGTTACAATACTCATTTGGAATTTCAGATGGCGGGCGATTGGGTTCTCCTCCTCCATGTCAGGCTGGCTGGGGGTAAGAAACTAGAGCGACAGATTGAAGTGCGAGGCGTCCGACCCAAGTAGGCAAGCTGTTGAACCCATCTTCCATTCCGGCCCCAGACCCTGTCGAGTCACCCCCGTTCGACCTGATGCGAGTGCCAGGCTTGGGGCCTCTGTTCCGCTGGCGTTATGCCCGTCCGCTGCTCCAGGCGCCACTCCTCGTGCTCAGCGTCATCATGATCCTGCACGGGCTCTTCGGGCCAACGCTGGCGCCAAAAAATCTGGCGACGACGCTGAGCTGGCTTCACTTCCGGGGTGTTTTGGTGCTGGTGCTGCTCTGCGCGGGAAATTTTTTCTGCCTGGCCTGTCCCTTCATGCTGGTGCGTCAAGCCGCACGACGCTTCTTTAAGCCGCGGTTCAATTGGCCCCGAGCGTTGCGCAATAAGTGGATTTCAGTTGGTCTCTTCGTCGTGATCCTTTTTGCTTATGAACTCTTCGCTCTGTGGTCTTCGCCGTGGTGGACGGCCTGGCTGATTGTGGGCTACTTTCTTTCCGTCCTGGTGGTGGACGGGTTTTTCAAGCATGCATCTTTCTGCAAGTTCGTCTGTCCCATCGGACAATTCAATTTTGTGGCCTCCACGCTTTCGCCGTTTGAAGTGAAGGTGCGCGAGCAGGACGTTTGCACGCGCTGCCATACCAAAGACTGCATCCGCGGCCGGCGCGCGCCAGTGTCGGATCTGATCACCATCCGCGGCTGCGAACTGGCGCTGTTTCAACCGAGCAAAGTGGGAAACATGGATTGCACTTTCTGTTTGGACTGCGTTCATGCCTGCCCGCACGACAACATTGGCATCTTGAGCCGGCTGCCAGCCAGTGAACTGATGGCCGATCCCATACGATCGGGAATTGGGTATTTTTCGCGGCGCAAGGACTTGACAGCGCTGGTAATCGTGTTCACGTTTGGCGCGCTGCTGAATGCCTTTGGTATGGTCAGTCCCGTCTTTGCTGTGGAGAATTGGCTCGGAAGAGCGTTGCATGTACAACACGAAGCTGGGGTGCTCGGCGTGATCTTCACGTTCTCGCTGATTGCGGAACCGGTCCTGCTGCTGGGAATGGCCGCATGGTTGACCCGGGCTTGGGCGGGTAAAACATCGTCTGGCCGCCCACGCGCGCTGTTGCCCCTGGCGGTGAGATATACCTACGGGCTGGTTCCGCTGGGCTTCGGGATGTGGTTGGCGCACTATTGCTTTCATTTCTTGACGGGACTTTACACACTCATACCCGTTACGCAAGACGCGATCGCCAGTCTAGGACGACCCTTCCTGGGAGAGCCCCGTTGGACCTTAACCGGCGTGCCCTCGAACATCGTGCAAATCATTGAGATCGGTTTTCTGGTGCTGGGATTGGCAGGCTCTTTGCTGGTCACCTATGGTCTGGCGGAAGACGATTCGCCGGACAGGCCGCTGCGGGCGTTCCTTCCATGGGCGGCTATTTGTGCGGTTCTCTGGTGCGCGGCGATGTGGCTTATTTTTCAGCCGATGGAAATGCGCGCCACGCTGATGACCGGTTAGCCGGTTCAACACCGTTGCTGCCATGGTGGCATTGGTTGAGAAGGATGCTGAAGCCTCTGATGAGCGTGAAAGAAGTTGCGGCTGGGCTGGTGGTTGGGTTCTGGCTGCTGGTACCCACGGCGGCGAGTGCACACAACGGCCCGCCGTTTCCTATTATTGAGAACCGAAAAGTTGGGCCTTGCATGGTCGCGCTTTGGACTCATCCTGACGTCGGCTCCGGGGCCTTCTACGTGTTCCTTCAACCGGCGCCGGGCGGTACGGTTCCAAACGATTTAAAGATCCGGATCGGAGTGCAGCCGGTAACCGGCAGGTTGCCTGAAACATTTTATGAAGCCCAGCGAGTGAAATCGCGCGGACAAGTGCAGTACAACGCCCAGGCCCAGTTCGACCGGCAGGAGTTGTGGCGTGTCCGCCTGGTGGTTCAGAGTGCGCAAGGTGGCGGCGAGGCTACCGCCCAAGTGGAAGTGACTCCGCCTGGGTTCGGCCGGTGGGACCTCTTGTTTTTTCTTTTGCCGTTCCTCTTCGTGGCCTTCTTGTGGTTTCGGGGTATCGCCCGCGTGAGGCGGCGCCGGAACGCTCAACTACAGAAGACGAATCGAGCAGTTGATCCAGCACAGATCGCAGGCAATGCGGAACGGGTTAATTGACGCCGCGCTTCTTTAAGGGGTTCAATTCTGATGGGGACTAGCTTCTAATGTGCATGGACGCGTTGAGCTGTCGTAGCCGAACCTCCGACCGCCCTGACGGGCGATCGGTCAGTTTTCGAGCTACAGCGTTCGTACTGCTCCTCGCCACCGTTGCGGTTGTCCTTGTGGGATGCCATTCCCGTCCCAATCTGCCCGAGAAAGGTTCGAAAGCTTATGCCGAAGTGGTTTCGGCTTTCTATATTGGATTGGCGGCGCTGCAGGTTGGCGACGATGTTCACGCTGAGAGCAAACTTTCTGAAGTAACCCAGCTGGTGCCTGCCGAACCTGCGGGATGGGGCAACTGGGGAGTGCTCGCATTGCGTCAGCGAAATTATGATGCGGCGGCACAAAGACTCGAACGGGCGCGCGATCTGGTCCCACAAAACGATCAGATCTACGATCTGCTGGGGATTCTTGAAGGCGATCGTGGCCATTCCGCAGAGGCGATCGCTGACTTGCGCAAGGCAGTCGACTTGAATCCCAAGAACCTGCGGGCAGCCTATGCCCTGGCTGAGGAGATCGAACGGCAGGGGGCTGCCAACAGCGAAGCCGAATTTCAGCAGGTGATTCAGAAGATTCTGGTGGCACAGCCCGACAATCTTGCCGCCCTGCTCGAGTTGAGCCGCGTTGCCGCGAAGCGCGGCGACGCCCAAACACTCAAATCGGCGGGGGCTCAAATCAGCGCCCGATCCTCCGCATGGCCGGCGGAGGTAAAGCAACAACTTGAGGCGGTGCAGGCTGCGGCTGCTAGCGCGGATCTACGCGCGGCCGCCACGCGAACCACATTTCTGCGCAACGTGCTCATGCGCGTTCCCGAGTACCGTCAAAGTCTGTCGACAATTAAGGCGCCCGCCGGGGAAGAAGCGCAGCCCTTCATTCATTTCCTGCGGTTGGAATCACCGGTCTTCACGCCGGCACCCCCTGACCGGGCGATGCGATTTGCTGCCCAGCCTCTGGCGAACACTGGCAATCGCCGCTGGAATTGGATTGCAGCCCTGCAGCTCGGCAGCGCAGGTACGCCCGTCATCGCCGAAGCCGATGGCCGCGAAGTGCATTTGTCCAGCGGAGCAACACTTCCCTTTCCCGGCGGACCTTCTGCGATTCCGCCGTCACCTGAAGGCGTTTTGCAAATCGACTTCAACTACGATTTCAAGACGGATTTAGTGCTTGCAGGCGCCGGAGGCGTGCGCCTTTTCCGGCAGGACACCCCGAACGCTTTTACTGATGTAACCTCTGAAGCCCAATTACCCCGGTCTGTGATCAATGCGCGCTATACGTGTGCGTGGGCAGTGGACATTGAAGCCGACGGCGATCTCGATATCGTGCTGGGCGCGCATGAAGGATTGCCACTCGTGCTCAGAAACAACGGCGACGGCACTTTTCTGCCGATTCATCCTTTTGCTGGAATCGCGGGCATGCGCGGATTTGCCTGGGCGGATCTCGACGGCGATGGCAATCCTGATGCCGCCATCATCGACGGGGCGGGGCGGCTTCATGTTTTTATGAATGAACGGCAGGGGCAGTTCCGCGAGCGTTCCCTCCCTGCCCGTTTGCCGCCGATCAAAGCGATTGCGGTAGCCGATTCGAATAATGATGGAGTGCTCGACCTTTTAGCCGTGCAGGCAGACGGCGCCATCCTTCGCATTTCCGACAAGGACCAAGGGCAGAATTGGGACACGGCGGTGATGGCGCGAGTTCCCGACCCCGCCTTTCTGGCGGGAGAGGTACGGCTGCACGCCGCGGATCTCGACAACAATGGAGCGCTCGATCTGCTTTTGAGTACAACCGCGCCAGGTTCTGGCGCCAGCACTTCCGGTGCGCTGATTTGGCTGGGAGATGGCGACGGCAACTTCGTTTTGCTGGATCACCCTGCGGGCCCGGCAATGGTGTTTGACGCGGCGGATTTGAAGGGCGACGGCAGGCTCGATCTGCTGGGCCTTACCCCTGACGGAGACCCGATCCAGGCAATCAATCGAGGATCGAAGAATTATCATTGGCAAGTAGTGCGGCCGCACGCCGTACAGGCCGTCGGCGACCAGCGCATCAATCCATTTGGTGTTGGCGGCGAAATCGAAATTCGTTCCGGCTTGCTGGTGCAGAAGCAACCAATCACCGGTCCTCAACTTCATTTCGGCTTGGGAGAACACACCGAGGCCGAAGTGGTGCGGGTGGTATGGCCGAACGGCACGGTGCGCGCCGAATTTGGCGTGAAAGCCGACCAGGAGGTTGTAACCGAACAGCGCTTGAAAGCTTCGTGCCCGTTTCTCTACGCATATAACGGAAAGCAGATGGAATTTGTTAAGGACGCCGTGCCCTGGGGTTCGGCCATCGGCCTACGGATCAATACCCTTGGCTCTGCGCAGATCGCGGCTACGGGGGAGTGGTATAAGATTGGCCGCGATCAACTCGTGCCCCGCGACGGCTTTTACGACATACGCATCACCGCCGAACTTTGGGAGGTCTATTACTACGACTATCTGGCGCTCATGACCGTGGACCATCCGGTTGGGACGGAGATTTTTGTTGATGAGCGTTTCGTGATTCCGCCCTTAAAACTCGGAATCACCACGGTGGCCGCGCCGCACAAAATCGCGCGCGCCATCGACGACACTGGCCAGGACGTCACCGACATTGTCAGCACGCTCGACGGACGAGCGTTGGCCAGTTTTGGCCGCGGCCAGTATCAGGGCATAACACGCGATCATTATCTTGAAGTCGACCTCGGGGACGACGCGCCGAAAAGCGGCCCCCTGTTTTTGATTGCGCAGGGATCGATTCACGATACAGAATCATCGGTGAATGTGGCCATTACGCAGGGGAGTCGCTGGCGCGCGCATGGGCTGAGCGTCGAGGTGCCGGACGGGCATGGCGGCTGGGTTACGGCGCAGGACAACCTGGGTTTCCCCGCCGGGCGGAAGAAAACGATTCTCTTCAATCTGACGAATGTCTTTCGACCTGCCACTCCGCGTCGCCTACGGCTGCGAACTAATCTTGAAATTTACTGGGATGCTATTCAGTGGGCGCGGGGAGCTGCAGATACTCCGTTGAAGACGGCAACGCTGAATCCCACTATCGCAGATCTGCATTATCGCGGATACTCCGTCATGCATATGCCGGCAGCCGCACGCGCGCCCGAGGTGCCCGATTACAACCAGATTGAGGGAACCAAGCAGCGCTGGCGCGATCTGATCGGCTACTACACACGCTACGGTGATGTGCGCGAACTTATCAACCACATCGACGACCGGTACGTGATTGTGAATTCAGGGGATGAGTTGTCGCTGCGCTTCGCCGAACAACCGGCTCCGCCCGCAGGCTGGGTGCGCGACTTCGTAATCGTTGGCGACGGGTGGATCAAAGACGGCGATTACAACTCGACCTTCTCGAAGACGGTATTGCCGCTGCCCTACCACGCGAAAAATGAGTACACGACCCGGCCCGGCAAATTGGAGGATGAGTGGGTGTATCAGCACCATCCCGACGATTGGAAAACGTATCACACCCGCTATGTCACGCCGGAAGTTTTCCAGAACGCGTTGAGGGACGAGACCGGAAAATGACGGGCAATCGGATCGCGCGGGTTCTGGTCGGCCTCCTTTTCATAGCGCTATTGGCTACTCCTTTGGCCATTAAGCGGATGTCGGCTGGGCGGGATGCCGATCGGGCGAAGATCGACGCGAAGACGGCCCTGGCGCGACATGGCTTCTATCTGGAAGAAATCTCTCATGCCGCCGGAATCAATTTTGTTCACCGGTCTCCTCAGTTGGATTCCAAGCTCGATCCCATTATGCCCGAGGTTGCATCGATGGGCGCATCGGTGTCGATCGTCGATTTCGATCGCGACGGCTGGCCTGACATCTACGTCACCAATAGCGCGATCGGGAGCAAGAATGCACTCTACCGGAACATGCACGACGGCACCTTCAGAGACGTGGGCGGCGAGCTGGGCGTTGCCGATGTCAACCAGGCCGGCACCGGAGTTTCAACCGGCGCGGTCTGGGGGGATTTCGACAATGATGGATATGAAGACTTGTTCCTGATCAAGTGGGGACGTCCAGAGTTGTTTCACAACGACCGGGGCCACGGCTTCACGCGCGTAACTGAGCAAGCTGGATTGCCGTCGTGGATTAATGCGAACACGGCGATCTGGTTCGATTACGACGGCGACGGGCTTCTGGACCTTTTCGTCGGCGGCTACTACTCCGAAGACATTGATCTTTGGCATCTCACGACGACGCGCATCATGCCCGACAGTTTTGAGTACGCCAAGAACGGCGGGCGAAAGTATTTGTTTCACAATCTCGGGAACGGCAAATTTGAAGACGTCAGCGCAAAAGTTGGAATCGAGAGCCGGCGTTGGGCATTGGCGGCTGCCGCGGCGGATCTGCGCGGGAGTGGCCATCCCGATTTGTTTGTTTCGAATGATTACGGAGTGTCGGAGCTTTACTTCAACGACGGTAAACGCTTCCACGAAGTTGGCCAGCAGACGGGCGTCGGCTTCGCTCCGAAGAGCGGGATGAACGCCGCGTTTGGCGACATTCTCAATCAAGGCCGGTACGCGGTCTACGTTTCCAACATTTCCGAGGACGGCATCCTCATTCAAGGGAACAATCTGTGGGTCCCGAAGGAAGGTACTGCTGGCGACACGATCAAGTATCAGAACTTGGCGCGGGACTTTGGCGTGGAACTTGGGGGATGGAGTTTTGGCGCGCAGTTTGGCGATTTCAATAACGACGGAACGCTGGACCTGTATCTTACAAATGGTTATATCTCTCTCGACCGGAACCGGAGTTATTGGTACGACTTTTCCAGGGTAGCGGGGGGAAACAGTACCATCATCGGCGATGCGAAGAACTGGCCGGCATTTGAAGGGCGCAGTTTGTCGGGCTATCAAAACAAGCGGGTCTGGCTCAACGATGGCGCCGGAAAGTTTGTCGATGTTGCCCAGTCGGTCGGCGCTACGGATCGGTATGACGGACGTGCGGTGGCGCTGGTGGATTTGTGGAATCGTGGCGTGCTCGATGTGGTTGTGGCCAATCAAAACGGGCCGCTGCTGCTTTACAAGAACACGGTGGCACCTGAGAACCAGTGGATTGAATTTGAATTGGAAGGGACGGCCAGTAACCGCAGCGCCATCGGCGCCCAAGTTATCCTGTTTTGGAACGGTCAGCAGCAGGTGCAAGAGGTTTCCGGCGGCAGCGGTTTTGCAGCGCAGAATGATCGGCGGCTGCATTTCGGGCTAGGCAGGAAGCCGCACATCGAGAAGGCTATCATTCGCTGGCCATCGGGCAAAGTGCAAACAATCGATCAGCCTGCCGCCGGCCAGTTGCACAAGATTAAGGAGGCAGCATGAGTCAGACGAGCCTTCCCGTGCTGCCGCCGCCGCGGACGCCAGTCCAGCCGAAACCGCTGTTCAGAATCGACAGCCGCTATATCGCGCCGGCATTCATCACTTGCATTCTGCTGGCGGGCCATTTGTCATTCGGCATCCTCGAGAGCTATCAAAAGACGCTGCTGGCGATCGTTACGAGCATTGCGTTCGAGTTGGTGCTGGGGCGAATTTTTTTTCACAAATGGTTGCACCCCGCCAGCGCTTATATCACCGGCATCAGCGTCGGCATTCTGGTTCGCTCGCCGGCCTTCTGGCCATATGCACTGTGCAGCGCGATCTCAATCACCTCAAAATACGTGTTGCGGGTGAAGGGCCGCCACCTCTGGAATCCTTCGAACTTCGGCATTTCCCTGATGCTGTTGCTGGCGCCTGAAACGGTAGCCAGCTTGAGCATTCAGTGGGGCAATTTTCTATGGCCCATGCTGATCATCTGGGCGCTTGGATCGGTGATTATTTGGCGCCTGCGGCGTTTTCATATTACAGGGATTTATGTGGTCTCATTCGTTGCGTTCGCGTTTCTGAGAAGCTGGATGACGGGAAGCCCGTGGCAGTCGGAGATTGCACCCATTACCGGTCCCATGTATCAGCTGTTCATCTTCTTCATGATTACCGATCCCAAGACTACGGTGCGATCGAAGCGAGGCCAATGCCTGGTCGTGTTCCTGGTGGCCCTATTAGAAATGGTGCTGCGACTGCGCCAGGTTGTTTACGCGCCTTTTTATGCGCTCTTCATCGTGGGGCCATTCGCCATGCTTCTCGAGATTTGGCTGGATTCGCGCCGCCCCCACCCTGCCAAGCAAACGGTGGCGCAGTGATCGTTGGCGAAAGCGGCTTTCCCTTTCTGCTACCACGATGCCGAGTCGTCTGCTGTTCGCTGCTGGTTGCGATCATTGGATTATCCGGTTGCAAACAAAAACACTCCAGCGAGTCAGCGGCTACTCCTGCTGCGGCGGCAGCGCCAGCTCTCCGATCATCGGCGCCTCAAACTCCAACGCCCGAGCCGAGTTCGGCGATAAAGCGTTCACGTCCTTCCGGCCCCATCGAGTTCACGGATGTAACCGCGCAGGCGGGAATTCGGTTCAAACACAACAGCGGAGCTTTCGGAAAGAAGTATCTTCCGGAAACCATGGGCAGCGGAGTTTGCTTTCTCGATTACGACAATGACGGATGGCAGGACATTTTGTTGGTTAATTCCATGGACTGGCCAGGGCATAAGACTGGCAAATCCTTTCCGGCGCTGTATCACAATAATCGGGACGGCACGTTCAGCGATGTGACCCGGCAGGCAGGCCTGGCGGTGGAGATGTATGGCCTGGGCTGCGCCGTCGGCGACTATGACAACGACGGCTATGACGATATTTACATCACCACCGTCGGCTCCAACCATCTTTTCCACAATCTGCGAAACGGAAAGTTTGCCGACGTTACCGCCAAGGCGGGCGTGGCCGATCCGGGATTTTCCGCCAGCGCCGTATGGTTTGACTTTGACAACGACGGAAAGCTGGATCTGTTTGTCGCCCACTATATCGACTGGTCGATTGAGACAGATCAATACTGCTCGCTCGATAATAAGAATAAATCGTACTGCACGCCGCAGGCCTACAAAGGGCAGAGCTCCGCGCTGTTCCACAACAAGGGCGATGGAACGTTTGAAAACGTCACGCGGCGCGCCGGCCTGAATGACCCCACCAGTAAATCGCTCGGGATCGCGCTGTTGGATTATGACAATGACGGCTGGCTCGACCTTTTCGTTTCCAACGACACCGAGCCGAACAAGCTTTACCACAATAATCGCAATGGCACTTTCGCCGACGTTGCCGTCGCCGCCGGCGTGGCCTATAGCGAAGCGGGCACGGTGCGAGCCGGGATGGGTACCGATGCGTGTGACTATGACAATTCCGGTTGGCAGAGCCTGGTGATCGGTAACTTCACCAACGAGGGGATGGCTCTTTATCACAACGATGGCTCGGGCTTGTTCACCGATGAAGCCCCGGTTACCGGCATCAGCAGGGCATCGACGAAGTCGCTTACCTTTGGCACTTTCTTTTTCGATTATGACCTCGACGGCCTGCCGGATATTCTGGCCGTCAACGGCCACGTTTCCGATGACATCAGCGTAGTGCAGCCCAATGTCAGATATGCCCAGCCGCCTCACCTTTTCCGGAACTTGGGCAAAAATAAATTTGAAGAAGTGACCGCGAAACTCGGTCTTGCGCTCGAGCGGGCGATTGTGGGGCGTGGCGCGGCCTATGGAGATTTCGACAATGACGGCGATCTGGATTTGGTGATTACTGCGAACAATGGACCCGCACGCTTGCTGCGGAACGACAATGGAAACCAGAATGACGTCCTGCGCGTGAAGACCGTGGGCACGCGCTCGAATCGCGACGGTATCGGCGCGAAGGTTACGGTAAGAACCAATAAAGGAGCACGCCTTTTCGGCATGGTTAAGACGGGTTCAAGCTATTTATCTCAAAGCGAACTGCCCCTCACCTTTGGCCTGGGCAAACCGGACGAGGGCAAGATTGTGAGCGTCGAGATTGTGTGGCCGAGCGGTCAGAAGGATTCAATTTCAGGGATCAAGCCCAATCAGAGCATCACCGTGAAAGAAGGCAGAGGAATAAGCTCGGCTCAACCGATTCTCAAGGTTGCGTCCCTGCCCGCTTCTTCCCGAAGGCAATGACGTGAACATCGCTCGGAACTACTTCTGCAGCCGAACCAATATCTGCTTCTGGTTCTTGACGATGGCGCCAAGAATGCTTTGGTTCTTCAGGATGCTCGCCTGATTCTTCAGAATCATCGCCTGATTTCCTTGAATCGTTCTCTGGTTTGCCTGAAGTGCGGCTTGATTGGAGAGAATGGTCTTCTGATTCTGGATAATCGTCTTCTGATTTGCGATAACTTTGTTTTCTGACATTGGGAAAGCGGCCTCCCGCCGCTGGGATCCGACTGCGGATGATGCCGATGATCTTAAACCAAGCCAATCAGGCGATCGTGCCACGACGTCACTGTTTCTTGCCCGCTTGCACTTCCATCATCTTAACCAGTGCTGCTGCCAATTGTTCAGGTTTGAAGCCAAACGGTCCAGGCTTACTCTTGTAAGCAACGCGGCCGTGCGAGTCGATCAAGTAAATGCGGTCGGGCCAGCCGGTATAGGCTTGTTCGGTGGTGTTGCCAAACTCGTCGAGCACAGCGGGAAATTCTATCCCAAGTTTTCGCACGCACGCTCCGGCGATGAATGCTCGATCCTCTTCGGTTTTCGGGCTGGCAAAAACAACATTGTCTTTGATGTTGCTCTGCATCTGCCAGACATCGCTGGGGTGCGCTTCGGTAATGTAGACCACCTGGAAGCCGACGCGATCGCGATATTGCTCGTAAAGTTTATTCAGGGCGGGAACCTCCCGCCGGAACGGAGGTCAAGTGTAGCTGCCAAATACCAGCACGACGGGTTGCTGTTGATTCAGTACCGAAAGCCGAACGCGTTCGCTTTTGTCCAGCTTGAGTAGCGAAAAGTCTGGGGCGGGATCTCCGATACGAAGTTTGCCGGCACGAGCATGGATCCAGGCAGTTTCAAATGGAAAAAGCAGGAAGGGGACGGGGCCAGGCATTCGGGCCATCACTCGGCCGAAGGCTTCCGGCGGCTGATGCATCGCCCACCAAACGTAACCTCCGAAACAGAGATAGCCGCTGATCAGGCCGACGACCAGCCCGAGCAGAAGCCTTCGGGCGAACGGATTCAGCTTCAGCCGAAGACTAGACATATTCTTTTTCGACCCAGTGTTCGATAAGCGGGAGGCACGCGATCGATCGGAGGAATCCCTGTTCCGGCAGCCTCCGGCCATGCTCCGAATACATCTCGAAATCGTGGTTGTATATGTAGGCGGCGGCGATTAGGACCGAGTCCTGGATTTCCCTCTCAGTAGCGCCCAGCCCGCCAGTAGGGTCCACCTCTTCGGCCGGCCTGAATACGACCAGGCCCCGAATGCAAGATGAGCCTTTCGAAAGTTGACTATGGTCCATCGACAATCCTCGGTTCTCACGACCATCAAAACATCAACTTCAGTGCCACCTGGATCACGCGCGGGCTTACATCGGACTGGATTTGTCCGAAGGTCGGCGACTCGATGTCGCTGACCGGCAACCTGAAATTGGTGTGATTCAGCACATTGAACAATTCACCGCGGAATTGGAGTTCTTTCGATTCCGTCAAACGGATGTTCTTGAAGGCCGAGGCGTCCCAGTTCACGTAGCCCGGGCCCTGAACTACGTTACGGCCCTCGTCTCCGAATACCTCGAATCGACCGAGAGGATCGGGCTGGAGTTGCTGAAAGGCGCTAACGTTGAACCATTGCTGAGGAGTACGCGGACCGGAATTCGGATTCCCAATCAGATTGGGACGGTTCGCGGAGAAGCCGGTGATTTCCGGCGCCTGCCCTTGCAGGGAAACATCGTTCGAGTCGAATACCGTGAACGGCCCGCCACTCATAGCGGTGAAGATCCCGTTCAACTGCCAGTTCCCGAGAACGTGTCCGTACCAGGTGCTGGAGTGCTCCAGAAACGGAAGGCTCCACTGATAGCTCAGTACAAAACGATGGTGGGAATCGAACATGGACCGGCCGCGCTCCGCCCCGAGATCAAAGGGATTCTGCGCCAGATCATTCTCTCCAGCAACCGGTTGCGACGCCGATCCAGTTATGTTGAAAGAAGAAACGTCATCGATGGCATGCGACCACGTGTAGGAAGCAAGGAACGAAAGTCCGTGACTGAAGCGCTTCCGCAGACTGGCTTCCAGGGCGTTGTAGCTGGAGTTCGCGACGCTGGCGATTTCGCCGACCGAACTGTAAATGCAATGGTTCGGATTCGCCAGGGTACATCCGGAATAGAGACGCCGCTGGTTCACGTTATCTTCGGTGGAATTCAGACACGGGCTTGCTAGCGAACAGCCAGCGCTAGTCGTGTCCGCGCCGGGGACAAAGACCGGAGGATTGCCTTCAATGAATCGCGGCAGCCTTACACCAGTCGTGCCCACATACCCGATCTGAACCAGCCAGTTTTCACCGAGAGACCGCTGAATGTTCAGATTCCAATCCTGCGCGTAGGGCAGGCGCAGATTGCGCGCGACTACAAGCAGGGTCATCGGCTCGGGGAAAGCCTGACTGAAGGGATTGGGAGTATAAAACGGATTGGCAAATGAGTTGACGGGGAAACTAATCTGCTGAGTTTTCAGATAAGGAGGAGAGCTGACCGGGTCCTGCAACGGCCCGCCCTCGCCAGTGTAGTACGGCTCGTAGAAAATCCCGTAGGCCGCGCTGACCACGGTCTTGGAATTGCCCGGCGGGTCCCAGGCTACCCCGACCCGCGGCGCGAAGGCCGTTTTCTGGGTTGGAATCAAGCCCGCCGGCACGCCTGGATCACCGGGATAGAGAAGCCCCGCAGGGGCGTACGGCACGACTGTCGATTGCGCTCCGGGAACAAAGAGATTTACCTCGTTGTGTCTCTCAGTTGAGGGAAATGGCAGTTCGTAACGAAGTCCCATGTTCAACGTCAGGTGAGAATTGACTTTGTACGTATCCTGGGCATAGGCGTCAACGGCTCGATCGCGAATCTCCCGAGCAAAGTTACCTCCACCCTGCAGAAAGACCACAGGATTGCCGGACAAGAAGCTGGCAAATCCGTCACTGTAGGGAAAGTTGGAGAACACAAAGAAGCCGTTGCTGGCGATGCCCTGCAAGGCATTGATCTGGTCGCGCCGGTAGCCTCCTCCAAACTTCAACTCGTGGCGGCCGCGGATCCAGCTCAGAGAACCAGAACCGTCAAAGGTATTCTGGAACGTGTTACGCGGTCCCGTGATGGGGTCGCCCACCGAGGCGTATCCCCCGATCTGAATGAACGGAGGTCCGGCGGCCGAAGGCAACGTGGGAGCATACTGAAAACCCAAGTCTGATGGCGACTCATGATTCAGATGCTCGTCGAGCAGGAACGTATTGCGTAGGAAGGAAAAGCGCGCGACCCCGATGATGGAGGGCGAAAAAATATGCGTCTCCTGCGTGACAAAGTTCTGCGCGCGGTCATACTCGCCCACTGGAAAACCCGGCACGTTCGCTCCCACCGGCGAAAGCGGATCCGTCGTCGGGCCGCTACTGTACATGTATCGGAAGTTCAACGTATCCGCGCGGGAAAGGTAATGATCCACGCGCAGCCCGAACTGGTCGTTGTTCTCGCTTAGGGTCTGGGTAGCGATGAATCCATTTTCGCCAACGTTCGGCAACGGAAAAAACGGCAGGACATTCGTCGCAGTCGGATCGATGGGAGTGAAAAGAGTCATCTGGTTGAACGGCACCGGGGTGCCAAAGAAACTGAGTTGCTCCTGCGTATTGGAGCAGAGTCCGTTGGAGTCAAAGCTGGCGGGAGGAGCGCACTGCTCCGCGAAGTTACCCTGCCTTTCCGCCGCCGAAGGCACAGTCGCCGGCACGGTCTCACCCTGCCGATTGCGGAAGCCTTCGTAATATCCGAAGAAAAAGGTCTTGTCCCTAACGATCGGGCCGCCAAAGGTGGCGCCGAACTGGTTCTGCTTCAACGGTTGGACGCTTTGAGTGAAGTAATCGGACGAATCCATCGCGTCATTGCGGAGAAATTCCCAGGCCGCGCCATGAAATGAATTGGACCCCGAGCGCGTCACGATATTCGTCGTAGAACCCGTGTTGCGCCCGAATTCCGCATTGGCGTTATGGCTAAGAATTTTGAACTCGGCGATCGCGTCGATCGGTGGCTTGAGCACGAATCCACCATCCACAGAACTCTCATTATCGGCGCCGTCGATCATAAAGTTATTCGATTCCGGCCGCTGCCCATCGACGGCATAGGCTTGGTTCTGTCGCGCCGGGCCTCCTGCTTCGAGCAGCCCGGGCGTCAAGGGCACCACGCCAGGCTGAAGCAGCCCGAGTTGAGAGAAGTTGCGGCCGTCCAGCGGAAGGTCGAGAATCTCGCGCTCCATCACGGTTTGCCCGAGACTACTTACCGTGCTCTGCACCAAAGCCGCGTCCGCGCTCACTTCAACTTGTTGCGTCTCAGCGCCCAACTTGAGGTGAATGGCGACGGTCGCGGTTTCGTTGACGTCCAACGAGATGCCTTGTTGCAGGTACTTCTGGAAACCTTTCGCCTGAACCTCTAACTGGTAATGCCCGATCGGAAGTTCAACCAGCACGTACTCTCCCTGACGGTCCGTGGTCGACTCGCGAGTTAAACCGGTTTCGACTTGCTTCGCAGCAACCGCAGCGGCTTGGACGATCGCCCCGCTCGGATCGAGCACCGTTCCACGGATGCTTCCGGTGATCTGCTGTCCGGCCGCGTTCAAGCTTGCAAAACAAATGGCCACTAGGAACAACGTCAGCATTCTCTTGCTAGTCATGCTCCACCCTTGTCGGAAAAAAGTGCGACTAATCTTCGGAAACCTGTCTCGTCAAGCCATGCGTGTAAAAGGCGCGCGAAGGACTCCCCCGCAGATTTGGAGTGCGGCGATTATAGGGAGGCTTAACGGCGAGTCAATAATCTGAAAGCAGTATGGTGCCGATCGAACAGGTTCGTAGCGCAGAATACAGACAGATGCATAGTGTTTTTGCATTATTGCGCACAACTGTTCCCCAGCGGATTCTGGTTGCCGCGGATACTCCACGTACGGCGATGCTTGGAGTGCAGTGCTTTTGGCCGGATTGCCGGTCTAGGGGCCTCGGGCAGGCTCGCACACGAGCAGAAGCCGGCGCTTCCGGAAGGGGTGTAATCCATGTCGGCGAATCAAAGCGACGACGAGAAGATTCCTGAGGTCGCAGATGGCTCGGCAGTCGCGAAGCCCTCCACAAAAATCAAGATCGTTGAGGATGGCGAAGCCACCGGGGAAACCGCCGCGGCTTATGACTTTTGGCGGGCCGGATCGGGGAGACAGCAAGTCCCCGGCATTATCAAGTGCTTCGGCGTGCGGCCTGACTTCCTGCGTCGCGTGATCGAACTGGGAAACACGATCCACTTCTCCGAAGGTCATCTTTCACGACGAAACAAAGAAATGATCGCCAGCTACGTCTCCTATTTGAACCGATGTCCGTATTGACTGGACAGCCACGCCTACTTCCTGCGGGTTCAGGGAGCATCCGAGCAATGTGTGCGGGCGATTGTCGCAGGCCGGCTGGACGAAGCTGGCCTTACAGCGGCGGAGCGCGCGTTGCTGGAATACGTGGAACTGATCACCCGCGCCGCTTACCGCTCCACTGCGGAGGATGTTGAGAAACTGCGGGTGGTTGGATGGAAAGAGGAACAGATTTCCGAGGCCGTGTACATCACAGCCTTGTTTGCCTTTTTCAATCGTGTCGCTGACGCGTTCGGTGTTCCTCCTCAGGACTATCTCACTACAGGGAAATTGACACCCTGAGCTGTACTGACCTGCATCCAGGCCGTGATTAGCGAGATTTGCGGGATGAACGACGACGGCGGATCCTGATGCGTGACGAGGAAGACGAGCAGATGTACACGAACGTGCCCAGGAACATCCCGATCGTGATCTAGGTAACCGGAGTTCTGCAAGAACCGGTAGAGCAGGCGCGGACCAAACAACGTCGAGACCCTCGACAGCACGAGCAGGGCGACCGAGAAAATCAGTGCGAGCACGGTCGCAACCGCGCCCATCATCGCCGACAGGATGATTTAACGTTTTACTGTGGGTCAACGAAGCGAAACTTTGGACCGCAGTCGCTTGTGCCAAGCGAGGAGGAGAGCGCTCCCGATGATCATTAAGCCGATGCACAACCCAATCCAGATTCCCAGCGCGCCCAAGCCGAACCGGAAACACAGCACATACCCAAAAGGGAGTCCAATAAACCAATAAGCGACGAGGTTTGCGAGCATCGGTGTGCGGGTATCGCTGCTACCACGAAGAGCGCCGGTGGCGACCGTCTGCAAGCCGTCGAATAGCTGAAAAGCTGCGGCCACTAATAGGAGAGTTGCGCCCACCCGAATCACCGCTGGATCGGGGCTAAATAGGCGTGCGATCTGCTTTGAAGCCGTGACGAATACCAGACCAGTACAGGTCATAAATCCGGCGCCCAGCAAAATGGCAGACCACCCAGCAAGGTGTGCCCTCGTTGGATCTCCTCTTCCCAATTGGTGGCCCACGCGCACCGCCGCCGCCGAGCTTATTCCCAACGGAACCATGAACGTAAGAGCGGCACAGTTAAGGGCAATTTCATGACCGGAGAGTGGAACCGGTCCGAGTTTCGCAATGAGCGCGGTAGCTGCCGAAAACGCTCCGATCTCGAGCAATATCTGCGTGGCTGCCGGTGCGCCCAGCGTCAGCAGGGCCCACGCCCGCTGCAAATCGATCCCGACCGCAAGCATCCCATCAGGTAGGCTGCGCTTGGACTCGACATATGCAAGAGTGATTAGCAGCACGAGCGCCATGTAGATGCGAGCCACGCACGTCGACCAGCCCGAGCCAGTGATGCCCATCGCTGGAAAACCGAGATGCCCGTAGATCAGCGCCCAGTCTCCCACGAGGTTCACAACATTGGCTGAGACAAGCGCAAACATGATGGGATTGACCACATGCACTGCCTGCAGATAACGTCGCAGCGCAAAATAACACAATAACGGCGGAGTCCCCCAGTTCAGCGCCTGCAAGAACGGCTGCATCGGTTGGATCAGTTCCGAGCTGACCCCGACCCTCCGCATCAGCATCGGCCAGAACGATACGAGAAGCATAAGAATCGGAGTAAGGCCGAGAGCTAGAAAAAACCCATTCACGAGCGAGTGCCTGGCATCTCGAATGTCGTCGCGTCCATGCGCTTGCGCGACGAAGGTGTCCATGCCAAGAAGTAGTCCGCCGCCGAAAATCGCCACGCTGTTGTAGAGACTCTGGCCGAGGCCCGTAGCTCCAATGGACACCGCGCTGTTGGGAAGCCGCCCCACCATGATGGTGTCCACAACACCCATACTCATCCAGCCAATCTCGGCGAAGATGAGTGGCAAGGCAAGGCGCAGTGTTGGCCGGAATTCCTTGCGGAAGGTCTGGAGGGAAACGGGATGAACACTGAGACTCATAGCTCTAATACGACTATAAATTCTCTGGGAGTCGTTCCGGACGATCATCTATTGTTTCATCGTAGTTGCTTGCGCGGCTGCTTCGAGCGCAAGCACGATCTCACGCAAGTTTTATCCGCCACTGCATGTGCCAGTTGAGTCCCACCGCTGCCGGCGAGGCCTTTCAGCAGCCATGGTTTTTGCCAGGTACACCGTCGTCGTGGCTACCGAATCGGCAATGTAGCCGCTTTGCCCGAAGGTCCTCCTTTGAGTTCTTAAAGAGACGAAAACACTCGCTCCTCCTCCTCCGAGAACCATATCAATTCCGGTCCTGAGCGTGAAGGAGCTAGGCCCAAATAGGCCCCCACGATGACGCGGATCGACCGAATGCAGACCAAGGCGAGAAACAGAAAGGGATTTGCGGAAAGGAAAGCATTTTCACGTTGAAACAAATGATTTGGACTGTATGCGTTGTTGTACGCGCTCGCTGGACATTAGGTTTGTTCTGGACCAACCGTGATTCCTCAGGGTGATGCGTAAGCGAATAAACTGCAAGGCATTTGCTTTTCTGTCAGTGAGGCCCGCCGTTATGGGTACCGGGCCGCTCCAGCGTGGCAAGACTACGCTGGTACGTACAGGGATTCACGAGTCATCGGTACCTCACCATTGACGACGAGACAGTGCTGGAAGCGGCCCGTGGCGATCCGAGCGGATTCGCACGTGGACTTGATCAACCCATTGTCGATGAAGTACGACGCGCTCCAGATCTATTGCGTGCCATCAAGAAAACCATCGACGACGACGGCCGCCCGAAACAGGAGCTGTCGGCTTGCAAAGATGGTTAAACAGCAAGCCTGCTTAGTCTAGGGGAGGTGACTGTCTGCGGCATCCTCCGCCTGAGCCATTCCGCAACCTGCTTCGGGTCAAATCGCACTGCCGCGCCGATGCGAAAGGAAGGAATGACGTGCACCCTCCGAATGGTTGAATGATACTTTTCTTTAGGTCGGGTTCCGACTCTCTGCATTGCCTAGGCAGCATTGGCGATTGCTCCGGTGTAGCCGACGATTCGGGAGATGAACCAGCACAAGGGCGTTCTCGGGACCTGTCGTGCTGAATCGCCATACCATACCAGGATAGGAGTCCTTTCGGATGCCAACGATCCCTGGTTCTTCGAAAAAGCAAGCCGCGGGAAAGCAAACGCAAGACAACTGCCGGTGGTAGTTCGCCTCTGGAAGGATCAATCTCGCAACCCTCGGGCTGGTTCGCTACGCGTAGCGAACCAGGCAGGAAGATTGTTATCGCGGTTAAAGGCTTCCGCGATGCCGGGCGATTTCAGACATCACTGTTCGATACTCGCCATCCGAGTGCAAGCTTTCGACTGCCTTGCGGAGCGCCGCGTTGACGCCCGGATCATTGGAATACCGGTTAGCCGCATCCAGCAGCACACGCGCCATATCCCCGTCCGAGGAAATGCCGGTTGTCGACTGAATCGCTGCAATGGCCATCGCGCTCGAAGTCCCCGGCTTGTCGAGAATCGCCGTCAGAACGTGGGAGCGATCTCCATCGGAATGGATGCTGTCCGCGGCAGCAAAGAAAGCATCGCGAACCGGCTCAACATTCGTCCCGGCGAGGTCCAGAAGGACACGCGCTTTATCACCGTCCGACGAAATTCGCTGAGCTGAATTCGCGACTTCTCCAAGCGTTTCAGTCCCAATTCCCTGCCGGCGGACAAGGGTCACGAGCACCTGCTGGTGGTCGCCATCGCTCGAAATCGAATTCGCCGCGTCAAAGAACGCTTTTCGCACGGCCTGGTCATCGTTGTAACTGGAAACGGCCTCGCGAAGCACTCGAGCCTTGTCGCCGTCCGAGGAAATTTTTTCAGCCGAGCGCAGAGCGCGAGCCAGTGTGTCGCGGTCGTCGCCATGTTTTTCCAACAATTTCGAGAGAACGCGCGCGCGATCCCCGTCCGACGAAATCGAATTCACCGCCTCGAAATACACCATGTGAAGTTCATCACTCGCACGATAGGGGTCCGCCATCTCGACCAGCACTTCTGCCTTGTCACCGTCCGAGGAAATATGCCTTGCCGTCCGGGCCGCGCGTACCAGCGACTCAGTGTTTCCCGCATCCTTCTTTATAATGTCGGAGAGCACCCGTCGTTTGTCGCCATCGGAATTAATGCTTTCGGCTGCGGCAAAAAGGTACGGACGAAGGTCGCCACTGAAATACTTTTCATCCACAGCAATGACCACCTGCGCCTTATCGCCATCCGACGAGATTCCCCGAATCAATTTTGCGGAGTCTTTGAGTTGCTCCGTATTCAGTGTGGCTTGAGAGAAGAGCTGCTCCAGATAAATGCGCCTAGATCCATCGCTGTGGATCAATCCGATCTCGGCCAGCACAGCCGGCGGGCCCCCTTGCCGGAGGATACGCGCGACGCGGGGTCCTGCTCCAATCCCGGTGTCGCGAATCACCTCCGGGAGCAATCGCCCCAGCCATGCATGCCCCTCGTCGTCTAAAGGTTTCGAAGTCCGGCCCACCGAGTAAGTCTTTGTGAGATTTCCCGTTTCATCCGCTTTCACGTCATACCCGCGTCCGGAAAGCCAACTCCCTTCTTCCAGCCTGAAATGCCCATTGGGCGACAATGACTTAACATCACGATCGTCGTCCGTGAATTCGATTGCGCCGTCAATCTTCAGTTGCAGTGACGTCCACCCGTTCCGGGTTTTGAATTCCATATGAGTCTCGCCGCTCTGCTGCAAGGCTACGGGCGCCATGACAGCCAGCGGCGCGGCGGGGGCCAGAGGCGCTGATGGTGCTAGCGGCGAAGTGGCAGCCTGTGCTGCCGGCGCTGCGGACGGAGTAAGCACCGTGATCGGGGTCGGCCATGCGTGAGACGCCAAGGATGCAGGAGAAGTCAGCGCCGCAATTGGCGCTGCCGGGATCTCCCGTGAATGCTGTGCTTGTGGCGCTGTTGGTGCCGTAAGCTCCTGCTGGCTGTTTTCGTTTGTCGGATTCTGCGCGAAGGCGATCATTTGCGGAGCCCTCGCGCCCAAATAGGTCAACCCGACGACCACGGCAACCGCCGCTATCAGTGGACTAAGGACAAGCTTCGGTGCTTCGTTCCGGGTTCTGTCCAGCATGTGGTGAACGCGTTGAAGGAGTTGTGACCGGCTTCCCGCCGCACCTGCGGCCAAGATGCCCACGGCCCCAAATTGCGAGAGCTCTGCCACTTTCGCGAGCGAAGCCGCATATGGCTTTGCAGTTCCCGTTGCTGCGATCACCCAGTCATCGCATGCCATCTCGCGCTCGAGTGACATCCGGTGGTTGAGCCAGTAGACCGTCGGCTGAATCGGTAGCACCGCTTCCATCAATCTCTGCGCCAGGTTGGTCCAATCATCGCGGCGCCGCAGGTGGGCGAGTTCGTGCATCACGATGTGGTCGAGTTCCGAGTCCGAAAGCGTGTCGAGAAACGCCCGAGGGATCAGGATCGCCGGATGGAGGAATCCGAGCGACACCGGGCCCGCCACGTGGTTCGAAATGAGCAATCGCGTTTGCCGCCGAACGCCGTTGATCGCACACAGGCGCCGCAAGCGCACCTTCCAGTATTCCGGAGCCGGCGCCGCCCCCGATTTCAGCCTTCGCAGGCCCAGGTATCCAGCTGCCAGCCTCCCCAGCATAATC
>Ga0209624_10000183_pt1 | contig 57552 bp, 50 predicted proteins | sample JacPinW_OM2H0_O1_FD_188565 | JGI IMG/M metagenome (GOLD analysis project Ga0209624, IMG submission 188565) | Forest soil microbial communities from Algoma, Ontario, Canada - Jack Pine, Ontario site 1_JW_OM2H0_O1 (SPAdes) (version 2) | ecosystem: Environmental > Terrestrial > Soil > Boreal... | reverse complement strand
TCACCATCTCAGTCGCTTCGCTCAGCGTCACGACAACCTCGAGCTCGTTTGTCGTGGGTGTCGTCAACTCGGTGTACCCGAACACAACGTTGCAGGCCACCGGCGGCATCTCGCCCTATACGTGGGCAGTGACAACTGGCAGCTTGCCGGCGGGTCTAACTCTCAACGGAGCCACCGGGGTAATTTCCGGAACACCGACCGCCTCCGGCACTGCGAACTTCACCGTAACCGTAACCGATTCGGAAACACCAACGGCGAAGACCGCCACCGCCAATCTGAGCATCGTGGTCAATCCAGCCTTGTCGGTGACCACGAACTCTCTCGCGGCGGGCGTCATCGGAACAACTTACAACCAGACGCTGGCGGCGGCAGGTGGCATCACTCCGTATACGTGGGCGATAACCACGGGCAGCCTGCCCGCTGGTCTGTCCTTGAACGCCAGCACCGGCGCGATCTCCGGCACTCCGAGCGGGAATTTCACCGGCACCACGAGTTTCACAGTCACCGTAACCGACAACGAATCGCCCACCAGGAAGACTGCATCGGCGAATCTCAGCATCGCCATCAGCGCGCCCACTCTCAAGGTAACCACGACCAGTCTGCCGACGGGTGTGCTCACCAATACTTACAGCGCAACGCTGCAGGCATCGGGAGGCGTGCAGTCTTACTCCTGGAAAGTTACTGCGGGAAGCCTGCCTCCGGGCTTGTCGCTTACTTCCACTGGCTGCGGCGGCAATGTGAACTGCGCCATCACCGGCACTCCCACGACGACGGGAACTTATAACTTCGCAGTGACAGTGACAGATTCGGAGACGCCAACCGCACAAACGGCGTCGGCCAATCTCAGCATCTCGGTCAACAACAGCGCGCCGCTTGCCGTTATTACAACGGGACTGCCCGCAGGGGTTGTGAATACGTCCTACCAGAACGGAGTACTCCAGGCGAACGGTGGAGTGCAGCCCTACACCTGGAGCATCAGCGCGGGCTCGCTGCCGGCTGGTTTGATCTTGAACGCCAGCACCGGCGCTGTCACCGGCACTCCGACCGCGACCGGAACCTCCAACTTTACGGTTAAAGTCACCGATTCGACTCAACCGACCCCTGAAACTGCGACTGCCAACCTGAGCATCACCATCAACGGCGCGCTCACCATCACTACAACGTCGGTGCCAGACGGCAGCGTCAACTCTCAATACAACGCCACAGTGAACGCCGCCGGCGGGTTGCAGCCCTATAGCTGGAGCATCATCAGCGGCAGTCTGCCTCCGGGACTCAGCCTTAACAATAACAACACCCTCACGATCTCCGGACAACCGACCACGACGGGGACCTATCCCTTCACGCTGCAAGTCACCGACAATGAAAACCCGCAAGTCTCGGTCAGCAACAGCTACACCATCGTCATCGGCACCCAGCCGCCGGGCTACACCGTCTCCGGCAATGTGGGGTACAGCGGCTCCAGGACGGGCTGGACTTATCTGCAGCTGACTGGCAACAATAACAATTGCTGCGGCAACAACCTGGGCACTAGCATCTCCGAAACCGTACTCACTTCGGGAGGCGCCTTCACCATACATGGCGTGCAGCCCGGCACCTATACCTTGCAAGCCTTCATGGACAACCTGGGCTATGGCACCGAAAACGCCTCGAACCCCACGGGTAGCGTCGCGAACATCACGGTTGTCAACTCTCCCGTCACTGGTGTCTCCATCGTGCTGGCCGATCCATCCCCGGTGTCTCTCAGCACGGCTCCTTCATGGAACGCGAACAACGGAAACGGCGCATTCAACGGCGGCGCATTCGTATCATTCCAGACAATCAAGAACAACAACGGCATCGAGATGCCGGCCTCGTACACCGTGCAATGGAGCACCACTTCGTCGTTCACTTCCATCGTGGGAAGCAAGAGCTTCCCGGCAACCGGCAATAACAATCCGTGGATCGTCAACGGGCTCACCAACGGACAAATCTTGTACTTCCGCGCGCAAGGTGTGGCGGGAAGCTCGACCAGCAGCTGGTCAAGTCCCTCCAACGCCATGACCATCGGGGCGCCCACTGGCGGCAATACGGTCTCCGGCACGGTCAGCTTTAGCGAGACCGCAACTGGTCCTTTGTACGTTGGCTTCTACAATCAAAGTACTGGCGCCGTCTACGTCGACGTGGTGGGAAGCAAGACGAGCCCGCCGCATAGCCCGGCAGCGTACACGGTTCAGGTTCCGACTGGATCCAATTACTTCTTCGTTGGCATCCTCGACCAAAACAACTCCGGCCTTCTGACTGGGCCGGGACAAGTTACCAACACCAACGGAAACAACCAGGCCCCGGTGTCCATCACCGGCAACATGACCAACGAAGACCTGACTTTGCCGAGCGGCAATAGTACGGCCACGGTGCAGACGCAGGCCTGGGAGCAGATCAACTCGAACGGTACCAACACCTATTACAACATCGGCTTCAACGTCAACGGCCTGGTCAAACTGCCGGTGGCGGTGGAACTTGCCACGGGACCTGCCCTCGGAGTCGTGATCCCCGCGGACATTGCCAGCGGCGGTTTCAACGGTAACTCCGATCAGTTCAGTTACTGGGCCAATCTCAACGGCGCAACGCCGCAGGTCGGCGATACCTACACCTTGAACGTCACTTACAGCGATGGCACTTCGGAGGTCCTGACCGTCACGGTCACCGCCGTGCTGAACGCCTTTGCCACCAACCTTTCTCCGCAAGATAGCGGTGTCAGCATGACACCCAACTTCAGTTGGACCGATCCTCAGAACGCCAGTAGCTACACCTATCAATTCCAACTGTGGGATCAGAACGGAAACTCGATCTGGCAGATACCGAGTAATAACTCCAATTCGAACGGCTTCTCCAGTTCCATCACCTCCATCACGTGGGGCGTCGATCCAACAGGATCGGGCGATCTGCCGAACGTATCGAGCCTCAACGGCAGCTCAAACTACAACTGGCAGATCACCGCCAAAGATGTTAACGGCAACTCCGCTGGAGTACAGGTGACCTTCCAGACAGCAGCAGCGCCACTGACATTACCAGCGCCCGGCTCGGTGGGGAGCATAGTCGTTGGACAAAGCTGGAGCGGAGCTATCAATGCCTCCGGCGGCATAGGACCTAACTACACGTTTACCGTGAATGGAACGCTTGTTCCCACCGACGGGACTCCAGTCAGTCTGGGCGACAACCTTTACGCCTTGAATACCGGCGGCAACACCTTGTCGCTGGGCGGAACTCCAACCGCGATCCAAACAGTCTCCTTCACCGTCTCGGTAACAGACAGTGCGAGCGACACTGCTGGCCCATACACGTACACGATCGGCGTGACTGCAGCGGCACCGCTCACCATCCAAACGACGACGCTGCCCGGTGGCGACAAAGGCTGGCCCTACAACACCTCCTTACAGGCCAGCGGAGGCGTGCAACCCTATACATGGAGCTTCAGCGGCACTCTGCCGGCCGGCCTCTCCGTCACCAACAGCAATGGGAACGGAAACATCGGCGGAACACCGACTGCGGCCGGAACCTCTCCCTTTACGATTACGGTCACCGATTCGGCGTCAGAAACGGCCAGCGCCAGCGTCAGCATCGTGATTGGAGATTGCGCCAACAACGCCAACCTCAAGGGGAACTATGCCCTGATGGTTAATGGCTGGAAATCTACAAATGACGCCACCAGTGCCGTGGGCAGCTTTGTGGCCGATGGAGCGGGAAACATTTCCAGTGGGAGCCTGGATTCTTCCGATCAAATCAGCGGACCCGCGACTGGCACGCTCACCGGCACTTACTGCGTGAATTCCGACAATCTCGCGCTACTTACGGTCACCCCATCTGGTGGCTCAACCCTCACGCTCGCAGCCGCGCTGGACGCCAGCGATGGCAACGGCCACATCATCTCCTACGATCCCAACAACACCGAGCTTGTTTCCGGCCTGCTGCGCAAGCAGACACCCTCCGCATTCTCCACCAGCAAGATCAGCGGCAACTACGCCTTCGGATTCGTCGGAGCGGATCAAGGTTCCAACCGCTTCGGCATAGCTGGAGAATTCAACTCCAACGGCAGCGGCACCCTGACTGGCTCGGCGGATTTTGACGACAGCTGTTCCGGCGGTGGATGCACAGGAAACGTTGGCACCACAAATCTGACCGCCAGCGATCTCCTCGTTGTGTCTTCTACCACCGGACGTGGCACGGTCAGCATATTCGTCAGCACTCCGAACGTCACCGTGCCCTTCGTCTTCTACGTCGTCAGCTCTACCGAGGTGCTGATGATGGCAGCCGACAACACAGAGTCGCCGTCAATGATCATGGCAGGCCAGGTGCTGCAGCAAAGCGGGACCTTCACCGATGCCTCGCTCAACGGCATCAGCGTGATCGAACTGCAAGGCGTCGGCAACAACGGAGGTTCGCCCGAAGCGTCTGCCGGCTTCGTCACCACCAATGGCAGCGGTACGATCTCCATCAACGCCGATCAGAACCAGGGCGGCACCATGGGAACGATCTGCGGGTCGGGGACTTACAACGTGGCGCCGAGCGGGCGCATGACCTTAACTAGCTTCACCCAGTGCGGAGGTGGTGGTGGCGGCGGACACAATCCGGTCTTCTACCTCGTAGCCAAGAACCAGGCCTTCATAGTCGGGACCGACAACTCCGTAACTCTCGGCATGATGAATCCGCAGGTGGGAAGCGGCTTCACCGTCACGTCGCTGAGCGGGAACTATCTAGGAGGAAGCCAGGAGACGGACAGTTCGAACGAGAAGGCGCAGGTCATCCAGATCCATGCCGATGGAGCCGGCAACCTGACCGGAACTTCAGACCAAAACGCCGGTCCGAATGGGTGCGGCGGAAGCTGCGCGGGTACGTCGAGCAGTACCCTCGTCGCAACCTACGCTCTCTATCCCGGCGGCCCTGACGGAAAATTTGCCATCAGCCAGGACGGCGTCACATCGGTCTATCTCTATATGATCTCCACCACGCAGGCCGTCATCCTGCCGGTGAGTTCATCCGAGAATCAGAGCAGCAACCCGTCACTGGCTGATTTCCACCAGTAACGAACCGGCGGAACAAATCGCGACCGGCGGCGTGCCGCCGGTTGTTGTTTGCCATCGAAGTTCGGCATCGAATTGCAGAATGCTCTTGAGTCGTCCACCGTCTCGTCGACCGAGTGACTACCGGGAACGTAAACAAAGTGGTGCCCGGAGACGGAATCGAACCGTCACGTCCCGTTAGGGACTCGGGATTTTAAGTCCGCTCAACCCCTTTTTCCCGACCACGTCAAACCCCAGTAAACATGCGGCATTTCAGAGAGTTGCTAGCAACTTCCCACCTATCGTGCGAGTCGTTTTGTGCCGTCCTGTCACATCTTTTTTTTAGCGATTGGGTAGAGTTCGGGCAGAGAAAAGTGGGGTTGTAAGTGTAATCTCCTTACAGCAATTACTTCCGAGGGCCGCCACTATGCCAGAACATAGATCTACCGGTAGCTCGCCCCGCCGACTTTGTTCGTATTTTCACCCGACTTTTGTGTACAGTTCTGATTATGCAAAGGCAATGGTGGATCGCGGCTCTTGCAGCAACAATGGTCTGGCCGACAGTAGGTCACGCCGAAAACTTAGTCAAAGAGGTCAAGAAAGCAGTCGAGCGCAGCACACTCGACCAGCCGGGGACAAAGCCGTTCCATCTAAGAGCGTCGCTGGCACCGAGCTTTGAGCGAGATAAGGAGTCTCACCGAACGGGTAAGATCGAAATATGGTGGGCGTCGCCGACTCAGTGGAAGCGGGAGGTGCGATCACCCGAGTTTCACCAGATTGAAATAGTGGATGGTGCCCACGACTGGCAGAAAAATGAGGGTTACTACTTCCCGGAATGGCTGCGAGAGACCGCTATCGAGCTGATCAAGCCCGTGCCGCCGCTCGATCAGGTTCTCGATCAAGTGAAAGCGGCGGAAGTCCTGCGCATGGGGCCGATGACGAACATAAACTGGACGACCACCAGCGGGACGGCGGATGTTAAGAACATTTTGAGGTCATGGGTCGCTTTGCAAAACAGCACCGGGCTTCTGCTTTATGCAGGCGGTTTCGGATGGGGTGGCGAGTTTAAGGATTATGAGAGCTTTCATGGGCGAATGATCGCGCGAACGGTGAATGTTGGATCGCCACAGGTAACGGCGAAAGTGGAGAAACTCGAAGACTTGCGAGAAGTTCCGGCGGGATTCTTCGACGCAACCGCTCAAGTCGGAGACCCGCAACCGTTGCAGACGTTGTTGCTTGATGAAATTTCGTTGCGGAAGAATCTGCTGCCGATGGAACCGTGGGTCTGGCCGGCGGTTCAGGACGGGCCCCTCGAAGGAAACGTCACAACCATCGTCGTCGTTGACCGCGAGGGAAAGGTGAGGGAGATCGACAGCATTATGTCCGAAAACGCTTCGATGAATGACATGGGAAGACGAGCAGTTGAAGCGATGCGGTTCAAGCCATTTTTGGCGGGAAGCGTACCAGTTCAAGCGATGTCGCAGATCACTACACCCTTTAAGACGACTCGGCCGGTAGCGGCTGAGATATTCGAGAGTGCGCGTAGTTACTTCGAGCGCGGCCGGCAGCTTAGTTTTCCGGCCGCCGGAACTGGCAGTCCGTACCTGTTGCGCGCAGAGTTCGAAGCACGAGCGAAATCGGGCGGAATCGAAAAAGGGCGGTATCAAGACACCTGGCTGAGCGATACCCAATGGCGTAGAGAAGCGTGGTTCGCAAATGGCCATTATGTGCGTACGAGAAACGGCGAGAAGACCTACCAGTTAGCAGAAGGCGAGAATGCGGCAATTCTGCGGCTCGTGTTCAAAGCGCTTGAGCCGATCCCTGCAATCGATACATTTGTGGAGTCAGACTGGAAGATAAAACGAGACACAATCGATGGTGATCGAACGATCCGGGTGCTCGCTGGCTATGAAAGCCCCGAGGGAAAACTGGACCCGGAGCAGGCGAGAGGCTACTGGTTCGACGAGAGTGGATTGCTAGTAAAAACATACTTCATGGGAATCGAAACGCGTCGGCTAGAGTTTGGAGACTTCACAGGCGTGAAGATCGCACGCCGGATTGACTTGCTAAAAGATGAAAAAGTGGGAATGCAGATTCGCGTCACTGAGATATCGTCCGCAGGGCCGGTAGCAGCAAAGACGTTCGAAGTGAAAGGCCACGAATGGAGGAGAGTATTTACGGCCGAAGCGAGATAGGCGCAACTCCGGCGAACCCCTGCTCCTGAGCGATGGCTCGTCGTTGGCGAAAAATCCCAATTGCATTGACCCGACAAAAGGGCGAACAATCCCGATCAATCGGTGGACACTGAAAAGCACTGCGCTACTTGCGGACTCGATTGGAAATTGGCGATCTGAAATATGTTGGCCTGATCTTCCACAACATGCGGAGAACGGCAGTGCGGAACATGGTGCGAGCTGGCATCAGCGAGCGCGTCGCCATGACCATCACCGGCCACAAAACACGAAGCGTCTTTGATCGTTACCGCATCGTCGCGCCAGTGATCCTCGAGACGCAGCATGCAAACTGGAAACGAGTCAAGGGCAGGAACGCGAAGCGTTGGAAAAGTCCCGAGCGCCCGAGTTTGGGCAGACTTTGGGCATAGTGGCCGCAAACAGCATCAAAAACGAGGCAGCGTCCCGCCTGCAAATCAGCGCTGCTGCACTGCCTAACTGATTGTGCCTCTAGTGGGGTTGAGTGGTGCCCGGAACCGGAATTGAACCGGTACGTCCTGTTAAGGACCCGGGATTTTAAGTCCCGTGCGTCTGCCAGTTTCGCCATCCGGGCAACGCTTTGCAATGGATGCATTTTATAGTACCCACTGTCTGGCTGGCGCAGGACTCTTACTTTCGCTGAACATCTGGCTTCTCGCAGAACATCCCCGCGTCATGCAGAACATTTAGGGTGCGGAAGCCGCGGGAGAGTAATCCGTCGAGACGCCGGATCTAGGCTTGAACTTTGGTTACTCCGCAACTATAGGCCCGGTACGTAACGCCTTCCGCGCTCCCGCCTATGTGCAACCCGGTTCATTGGATTAGAATCTGATGAAGTAGGAGCGAGCGGTGCTCGTACCTAGCCTCCTCGCTCCAAAGTGCTCTCCCGCATTTCTAAGGGAAGTTTTAGGGGAGGTACAGGTCATGAACAGATTCGGTCTTCGTGGGTCCCTCATCGCAGCTCTTCTCGGTCTTGCTCTCACACCCAGTCTTGCATTCGCCCAGCATGGTGGCGGCGGTGGTCACAGCGGCGGCGGTGGAGGCGGCTTCCATGGAGGCGGTGGTTCATACGGTGGTGGAAGCTTTCACGGCGGTTCATATGGAGGCGGTGGCTACCGCGGCGATGGAGGCGGATATCGCGGCGGCGAGGGTGGCTCTCGCAGTGGCGGTTTCGAGGGCGGCGCCAGCCGAGGCGGTTATTCGCGCGGCGGCGGGGCCGAAGCTGGCCGTGGATCAAGTTCTGATGCAAGTCGTTCTTCGAATATTCGTCCCGCCATCAATGATGGCCAGTGGCATTCATTCGGTAGCGGCGCGACCGCCGGACATAGTGCTTCCGCAACCTCGGCGGGTGCAGGTCGCAGTTCGACGGGCGGTACAAACTCAAATCTCATGGCTCGCAACGCTGGAGTTTCCGACGGCGCATGGCATTCCTTTGGCGGGTCGAGAAGTGAGTCCGGTCTCGTCGGGTCGCGCGGCGGATCTGAGTTTGATCGCGGCTTTGGCTTTGGCGGACGGGGCGGGTTCGGCGGTTGGGGAGGCTACGGTTGGCGTGGCGGCTGGGGCGGATGGGGTTGGGGAGGTTTTGGCTGGGGCTGGGGATTCTGGGGCTTTGGTTTCGGATGGCCATATTGGGGTTGGGGCTGGGGACTCGCTTGGGATCCTTACTTGTATAACCCGTATTGGTATGCTCCGCTTGCGTACAATTACGACTATCCCGATTACAGCTTAGATTGGTCGAATAATCCACCGCCCTATCGTCAGGATGAAGCGCCGTCTGCACAAGGCTCACAGCAACAGGATTCCGCAGCCGATTGGATAGTGCCATCGTCGGACAATTCGTGGGCGCTGGACAGCAGCCTCTGATGTCGTTCTTTTCTAGCAACCGGTGGTGTCCGAAATCCCGCCTCGCAGACACCACCGAACATTCCGTACAACTTTTCGTCAGCTTCCGGGTTCAATATCATGCAGGAGTGTTTAGGAGGATTTCTTGAAAGTTTCGTGCTGCTTTAGCCAGGCAATCGGTTTCAGAGTCATTCCCCGATTAATTATTAGGGCGGCTGTGTTCTCTCTCTTACTGGGCGGGGCGGTGTTGGCGTCCGCTCAGAGTGGCAGAATGTCTCCGAATCAGGGCGAGCAGGACGGCGTCAGCGCCGGCGGAAATTGGCTCGAGTTCGACTCCACCGACAAGATGACCGGCGCAAACAAAGTACGCTTCGAGCTTCAATCGAACAATTATTTCAAGGAAGACGCAGACTACAAACCGCGAGTGAATCTGTATTGCGAGAATGGCAAGCTTAAACTTGGCGACTTCAATCCCGGAGTCCGGCTACTTCCCCCGAATCGCCCCGGTTTCTGGGGACAACCACAGTTGGAGGTCGAGGTTCGCGTCGATGATAGCCACTACTTCAAAGGCTGGAACTGGCTGCGCGGCCACTACCTCTCCATGGATAAAGGCACGATTCGCGCCATGATGAGCGCCCAGGTTTTCAACATCGCTCTCCCCACCCGTAGCGGCCGTCAGATCGCCGAATTTTCTCCCGCAGGACTGGATCTTGGTCGAGTCAGAAAAGCCTGTGACTTGACGCCGAAGAAGCCGAGCAAGGACTAAGCGCTGTCTTAACGTACCTCGCAAAGCGCCCAGGAGCCGTGGCGAAGGTGAAGAAGTCGTTTGCGATTTTCTTGACGCTTGCGCTATTTGCGGCTGTGCGCGCCCAGGAGCAACCCTCCAAATTCGAGGTTTATGGCGGCTACTACTACGCACGCTTCAATGTAAACGCCAGCGCCGCCTGCGGCGCACCCTCCGAAACACTGATCGTCGAAACAATCTGAGCATCAGAGCCGGAATCGTAGCACGTCTGGGCAAAGAGTAGATTCTGCGGAATCCGGCTGTCCCCTAATGCATCCCCCACCCTCTCGGCGAATCCAATGATGGTATCTTTGACACGCATCGGGCTCGCAACTGGGCCCGCATCGAGACATCGGGACACTCATACTCATGAGGATCGGCATCACCTGTTATCCAACCTACGGCGGCAGCGGAGTCGTCGCCACCGAACTCGGCCTCGAACTTGCTCGCCGCGGCCACGACATTCATTTCATCTCATATTCGCAGCCCATTCGCCTGACCGGCCCCGAGCCCAACATCCACTACCACGAGGTCGAAGTCACGCGCTATCCCCTCTTTGAATATCCTCCCTACGATCTGGCGCTGGCGACGCGTATGGCGGAGGTTTCGCAACTCTACGAACTCGATCTGCTGCACGTGCACTACGCGATTCCGCACTCGGTCAGCGCCATGCTGGCCAAGCAGATGCTCGCGGCCACCCCACCGCGGCGCATTTTGCCGTTCGTTACCACTCTGCACGGCACCGACATCACGCTCGTCGGCCTCGATCGTTCGTATCTTCCGATCACGCGCTTCTCCATCGAGCAGAGCGACGGCGTCACTGCCATTTCTCAGTATTTGCGCAACCGCACAATTAACATTTTCGACATCAAGAATCATATCGAGGTCATTCCAAATTTCGTCAACTGTGATGACTACGCGCGCAATCCGAAGTGGATGGAAAACCGCATTGAATATGTCTCGAATGAGGAGCGGCTGCTGGTGCACCTTTCCAACTTCCGCCCCGTGAAGCGCGTGCTCGACGTGATCGAAATCTTTGACCGCGTGCGCAAGAAAATTCCCTCCAAGCTGCTGCTGATCGGCGACGGCCCCGATCGCTCGCAAGCAGAATGGCTGGCTGTGCAAAAAGGCATTCACGAGCATGTGCTCTTTCTTGGAAAGCAGGATCAGGTCCGCGAAAAGCTCGCGCTCTCAGACGTAATGTTGATGCCGAGCGAACTCGAATCGTTTGGCCTGGCGGCCCTCGAAGGCATGGCTTGCGAGGTGGTTCCGATTGCAACGCGCACCGGAGGAGTGCCGGAAGTGATCGAACACGGTGTCAGCGGATTTCTCGCCGAAGTCGGCGACGTCGATACCATGGCGCGTTACGCCATCGATCTGCTGAGCGATGAATCGGCTCTGCGCGCCATGGGAAAACGCGCGCGGGCCGCCGCGCAGGAAAAATATTGTTCCAGTAAGATCATTCCGCTTTACGAAGGTTTTTACCAAAAGGTGCTGGAGCAATCGTCGAAGTCGTCATAAGCTCTTTAGCATCGGGCAGAATCGGCAACCGTAGCCTGATCAGCGTGCCCCCGCCCTCGCGGTTTTCAATCATCATCTTCGCTGCATCGCCGTAGAGCACCTTGAGACGTTCGGCAACATTGGCCATGCCGATGCCGCCCGACCCGAAGCCATCGGGTTGCACAAGCAGTTGGGCCGCGCCCATGCCCACTCCGTCGTCCTCCACTTCAATCACCAGTCGCGACTTAATCACCCGGCTGCGCACGGTGATGCTGCCCCCTTCAACCTTCGGAGAAAGGCCGTGCTTGATGCAGTTCTCCACCAGCGGCTGCAACAGCATGCTCGGAACCATGGCCTCGAGAGACGCGGGTTCGAGATCCTTAATCACTTTCAGTTTGTCCGGTCCAAAGCGCACAACTTCTATGTCGAGATAATTGTCGATAAACTCCACTTCTTCACGCAGCGCAACAAACGAATCCGTACTATGCAGCAGCCGGCGAAGAATGGTCGCCAGTTTCAGGATCATCTCCCGCGCCGTATCGGGATCGAAGCGCACTAGCGAGGAAATCGAATTCAGCGTGTTAAACAGGAAGTGCGGATTGATTTGATTCTGCAGCGCCGCCATGCGCGCCTGCAGCAACAACCGCTCCTGCTCTTCGAGCTTGATCTGTATGCGAACGCTGTTAAAAATTTTCAGTTCTATGCCGACGACCATGACCACTGTCAGATAAATCGCGCTCTCTACCAGGTAGCCGTTGAGGGTTGCGGCCCCGCTCCACAGAAATGGGCTCTCCAGGCTGAAGATGGAATTCGGCCAGAAACGCCAGATTTCAGTCTGCAGAAAACGCAGGCCGACAATGGTCGCGAAAAAAGTGATCTGCCAATCGAAAACACGTGGCCGCGGAAGATTGCGCCGAATCATACGATAGAGCGTGAGATCGATGAAGGGCGAGAACGACCAAATATCTTCCTGCTCGGGAGCGACCTGGCGCAGTTGCCCGGCGATGATTCCGGCAAACACATTGAGCGGCATGGTTGCCCACTCACCGTAAAACACCGCTGGCAACGAAATCAGAGCTCCGCCGAGACCACCCGACAGTCGGCCACCAATCACGCCGAGCAGCAACGCGGTCTCCAGAGAAAGATCGCCGGCGATAAAACTTTTTACGCTGCAGCGAATCCAAACGCCAAGCCCAATGGGAATTGCCATCCACAAAGCCAAATAAATTTTGTAGCGCGTGGCGCGCCGCTCACGGAAGATCAGGCTCTTGAATTCCTTGGAGCGCACCAGCGCACTCGACAAGGCCGCGGCCACGCCCAGCTTAATCAAAAGATTGACGAGTATCAGCCGCGGTTCCAGCATCCGATGATTCTTCCCGATTTTGTCTTGGGTAGGGCACGGCTTTAGCCGTGCCATCAGCCCTCAAAAGACGCGCCTTTTAGGCGGTGAGGTAAGCGCCCTCCAGACTTTCAAGGAATAGGGCTAGGCACCTTCCTTGACTATCCACACAACGGCGCATCCGAAATCAGACTTCGATTCTACCCGCCGCCTCGTGCAAAAGCTGCTCGACGTTTGCATTCGAGCCCACCGGAATTCCGCCCTGCGCGAAATCGCGGCTTCCCCCGCCGCGCCCGCCGACCGAGGACAAGACTTCCTTGAGCAACGCACCCATGTCCGCGCTCGGTCCAGCCGCGCCGCCGGAAATCTGCACCGGTGTTTGCGCAAATACCAACCCGCAAGGATCCATCGTGCTTGCCACCAGCGCAATCGCCGGCGTCGCCGCCCGCGTCACTTTCTGCGCAAACAATTTGGCGAAGCTAATATCGCGATCTGAAAACACTCGCACCACAATCTTGCGCCTTCTCTCCAACTGCTCACGCAACGCGGCCACGGCCATCAACCCCGCGAGCTCATCGAGCGCGTCATCTTTTTGTTTGCGCAGCAGCTTGCTCTCGCCGGCGTTCTTGCGAATCTGCTCCGGCACATCCCACAACTGCGCCGAAAATAGCGCCGCCGCTTCGCTGAGTGCACTGTAATCGCGACCCGCAATGCGCACTGAACGCTGCCCGCAGACAAACTCCACGCGAGTTCCCTGCCGCACCCTTTCAGTTTTTCGCAGAAGAATCGAACCGATCTGCCCGCTTGCGCTGACATGAGTTCCACCGCATGCCGAGAGATCGAAATCCTCGACTTCGATGATGCGTAACTCGTCGCGCTCCGTCGGCGGCAATTTGCGCAAACCGAGCTTCTCCGCATCCGCCCGCGAAACATAGCGGATCCGCACCGGCCGATTTTCAAACACAATCTCATTCGCGCGCTTTTCCGCCCCAACAATCTGTTCCGAGGTCAGCAACGGCGTCGCCAGATCGATCGAGCAATAATCTTCTGCCATGTGAAACGAGACTGTCGGCATCTGATAAAGCTCAACAAACGCCGCCGAAAGAACATGCTGCCCCGAATGCTGCTGCATATGATCCTGCCGCCGTTCGCGATCGATGCTGCCCGATACGCGAACGCCCACGGCTGGCAATTTTGCCGGCGCTTGCAGGTAGTGGAGCACCCTGCCATCCTCCGCATCCGCAACTTCCGCAACCCGTAGTCGCTCCGCGCCCTCAAGCGTGAGCCATCCCGTATCGTGCACCTGCCCGCCGCTGGTTGGATAAAACGCGCTTTCGCGCAGAACGACGGCTGGACGCGGCTGCTCAGCCGAGGCGGGAATCACATCTTCAACGACCGAATCGAATTCGCGCGTGTCAGAACTGTCGTAGTAAAGGCGCTTGGTCATGACGGAACGGAGCGGGCAAAACAAAAAGCCAGGCACCGGCGATCCACTGCACACGAAAGAGCCCGTTACCGTTGCTTCCTTCCGGACCTGGCGGGGTTGGCGGGAAAACGTCGCGCGGAACCGATGCCTGACTCTACATCTTAGCAAGAGATCGCGGAAAACTGGAAAGGCCGTGGCGATCTTTCTACTATCATCAATTCATGATGGAACCCGAATGCGCCAAATATAAAGAGCTGAAAAATCGTGAAGACCGCGCTCACGCGACGTGGACGTCTTTTCTCTATCGCAACGAGCACAAACCAAAGTTGTCGGAGAAGGCTAAGCGGAAGCATCAGAAAGAAGAAATGGAAGCCTACCAGCAAGCTCACAAGGCGCGCCTGGCGCACGCAAAGACCTGTTCAATCTGCCAAGAGATCATTAGAACTGAAACTCAAACACCCTAACCAGAAAACCGTCGGGTACCGGAGCCTGCCCGAGCACAGTCGAAGAGTGTCTTTTGTCGTTAAGCCCTCAGCGCACCACCAGCACTTCCCGTATCGCATCCCGCGCCAGAAAAAATTTGATCGACGCGAAATCCCGAAATAGATTCTCAATGTGCCGGTTATTAAACACGCGCTGCAGCCGCGGAGACTGCTTCTCCGACGAAGGACGCCCGGGCGGCGCGAACTTCACCTCCTGCATCTCCAGCATGTCAGTCCCGGTCACGTGATAGCGATAGCAGATCGAATCCGGCCCCGCGTCGCGAGTGTGAAAGAACGTCAGCAGAAAACCACCCGGCTTCATCACCGACCACAAACGGTCGATAGTCGGCTTCACCAGGCTCTCTTCCATGTAATCGGGCAGATTCCATACCAGCACCACATCGAAGTGAGCCGCCGGATATACCAGGTTGTCGTCCAAGAATTTCTTGCTGTCGATAACCGAGTTTCCCGCGCTATCCTGAATGCGCAGCGCCGGATCAAGCGACGAGCACAATAAATCTTCGCTGTAATTCTTGTGTCCGTTGCTGGTGAAGAAGCGAATGTTGCTGGCCGAGGTCGCGCCCATGTCGAGCACGCACAGGCCTTCCTGTGAATTTAACAGCCGCGACACCTCTCCCATGCCGCTTGAACGCCGGGCAAGCTTCTGTGGAACTGCGGGACTCGCGACCTGGTTAGAGCTCCGAAAAAATTTCATTACGTTGCCAGAAACAGATGACATCGATGCGCGCACCTGGGGACGCGATCCGCTTGCCATTCCCCACCGAAACCTCAGCACAAAACATTCAGCACGGAAATTCAGCACAAACACCGCCGAAAAATTCGCCCGCTGCGACCCACGATCTTCTACAACGCAGCGGCCCGTCCGGCCTCTCTCTGCACGTCAACCTTCCCCTTCAGAAAAGCACCCTCTTCAATCGCGATGCGCTGCGTGATCACGTCGCCCGTCATCACCGCCGATTTGCGCAAATCCACCCGCTCCGAGGCATTCACGTTCCCATCCAGCTTGCCCTGAACCACCACCGCCTTGGCGCTGATGTCGGCCTTAACATTTCCGTTCGGTCCAATCGTCAGGCTGTGATTGCGCAGCTCAATCTTGCCTTCAACATTGCCATCCACGTATAAGTCCTCGGAGCCTGACAGCTCTCCCTTAATGACGACCGACTTGCCGATGTGGGCAAACTCTCCGGTCTTCGGAGCATCCATGCTTTGGCCTCCATCCTCGCTCGCGCTCTGTTCGCCGCGAATGAACCGATTGTAAATCATCCGTGCTGTTGCGGCTCAGCCACGCAACCGGAAATCGTTCTCGATCAGCAACTTGCTACGGTGGCTGAATGTTTCTCCAACCAGCGCCTCGTTTGCTAGGATCGTTGGGTGGCATGCTGTGAAGCTAATGAAGCCATTTTCCATCATGACGGCCGTCACTTCAATCCTGCGCGTCGTTCCATCTGTCGCTTGCCTCGTGCTTCTCGCAGTGTGTAGTTTCGCCGGACAAGCTCCATCTGACTCGATTCATCCCGATCCCGCAGAGTTGATGCGCAAATCCGTCAATAACGAAATCAGCGCGGCCCAGGACGACACCGCTCATTTCCTTTTTCGCGGCATCAAGACCACGCCCAGGGGATCGACCACCCGACTCTATGTTGAAACTAACGAGGCAACCGCCGGCCTGGTGATCGGTTACAACGGCCAGTCTCTGAGCCCTGATCAGCGCCGCGACGAAGAAGCCCGGGTTGAGCGTTTCATCAACGATCCCGAAGAAATGAAAAAGAAGCGCGAGCAGGAACGCCTGAATGCCGAGCGCACCCTGCGCATTATGCGGGCCATGCCCGACGCTTTTCTCTTCGAATACGCCGGCGAAGAGACGGCTCCAGAAGGCGCTGGCCGGGCCGGCGAGTCGCTGGTCAAACTAACCTTTCGCCCCAACCCCCGCTACCAGTCGCCCTCACACGTGGAGGAGGTACTCGCCGGCATGCAGGGCTACGTATTGATCGATGCCGAGCGGCACCGCCTCGCCCGCATCGACGGCACGCTCTTCAAAGAAGTTGGTTTCGGTTGGGGAATTCTCGGCCACCTCGATCGCGGCGGCCGCTTCATCGTGCAGCAGCAAGAGGTCGGTGACAATCTTTGGGAAATTTCCTGCATGACGTTAACCTTCTCTGGAAGAATCCTCCTGTTCAAGCGTCTCGACCTCAATTCGACTGAAGTTTTCAGCCGCTTCAAGCGCGTTCCCGCCGACCTCACCTTCGCGCAGGCGCTCGACCTGCTAAAGAAAGAAGAGGCCAGCGCAGCCGCAGAAACCTCTGACAAAACTGCCGCCAGCAAAGTCGACCACGAGTGACCAGCTAGTAGCGCGCTATCACCTGCCGCAAAACTTCTGTTTCAGAAAAGCACCCCGTTTACGCCCTCGTCAAGGCGCGGGATAACTGCCGCCGTCAAGTTTCGCCGGCTCGTTCGATCTGGACCGCCTCCCTCCCGACAAAATGGCCCGGGCAACGGCGAGTGTCATCGCGGAAACATTTACGGCACTACCAATCCAGGGTGGCGCGAACGACATGGGGACTGTCTTTGAGCTAACCCCAGTGGGCAAGGGCAAATACCAGGAGAAGGTTCTCTCGAGTTTCAGCGGCACCGACGGAAGTGGGCCGCAAGGCGGCCTATTCTGGACAGCACAGGCAACCTCTATGGCACGACTCCGACGGGCGGATTGTACGCAAATGGCGTCGTGTTCGAAGTTACGCCGTAGAACGCTCGTCAACTTCCTCACGTTAACATTGCAACGCGCGCACGCCGAGGCTCGCATCGAACCGACTCAGGCGCGAAACGTCTCTTCGCGCACTGTAAACTTCCGTACCAAATCTTCGCGCACCTCATAACCCGTGCCCGCCGCGTCACTGATCGCAATCATTCCATCGGCGCGGACCTCAACCGCAGGTTCGATGATGTCTTCTTTCCAATATCGCTTCGAGGCCGACACATCGCCAGGCAGTCGAAAGTTCTCCAGTGTCGACAAAGCGAGATTGTGACTGCGTCCCACACCCGATTCCAGCATTCCTCCGCACCACACCGGCACATTATGCCGAAGCGCGACATCGTGAATTTTCTTCGCCTCGCTAAATCCGCCCACGCGCCCCACCTTGATGTTAAGAATACGGGCGGCGCCGATCTCCAGCGCAAAGTCGGCATCGCGCGCATTCAGAATCGACTCGTCCAGGCAGATGGCCGTCTGAATAGACTTCTGCAGCCGCGCGTGCAGATAAATTTCGTCGTTCCACAGCGGCTGCTCCATCATGAGCAATTTGAATGCGTCGAACTTGCGCAGGTGCTCAACTTGGTCAAGCGTGTACGCGGAATTTGCGTCGACGCTAAGCACAATATCCGCCCATCGCGATCGAATCTTCTCCAGCACATTCAGATCCCATCCCGGTTTCACCTTGATCTTGATGCGCCGGTATCCCGCTGCCAACTCCGTTTCCATCTTCTGCAGAAGTTGCTCCGGCGAATCTTGAATACCAATCGAAACGCCGCAAGCGATCTCGCGCCGCGTTCCTCCCAGCAACTTCCAAAGCGGTTGCTGTCTCTGCCGCGCCTCGGCGTCCCACACCGCGTTTTCGAGCGCCGCCTTCGCCATGCGGTGGCCGCGCACTCGCACAAACCGAGCCTCACAATCGCGCCCGGCATCCAACTCGCCAGCCATCAACAGCGGCGCCAGATAATTCTTGATCGTCGGCCACGCCGTCTCGGTCCACTCCGAACTGTAATAAGGATCTTCACCGGCGACGCACTCACCCCATCCGCGCACGCCATCGGCCTCAACGCTCACCAGCACAATGCGGCGGCCGTAAACCCGCCCAAAGCTCGTTTCAAAAAAATGCACGAGCGGCATGTGAATTTCACGCAGCGTGATCGATTCGATTTTCATAACTTAGCCTTACGAAACTTTCTGGTCATCGAGCGCCCCGCGTCTCGCAGTTTTCGAGACATGGGCCGCGAAACGCGGCGCGCGGAACACCTAATACTGCCAGCCCTCGTCCCACTCGCCCAACAAAAAATGTCCGTTGCCGCGTGCATCGCGCTCATAACCAAGCACGCTTAGCCCGTCGGCGAATGCCGCGCAAAACCGCTCGCGATTTCTCTTCTGCACCGCCAGCGCCTGCGCCCGCGTAGTTGCTGCGTCTTTCCATTGATAAATTTCAGCCGGCACATCGATCCGCGCGCGACCCTCGAAAGACGCGGGCGCGACGTCCGCCAATACCACCTCAACCCGCTTCGACTTCATCCACCACTCCGCCACCAGACGGTCAGATGGCAAACCGCCCTGCAGCGGCGACGATGTAATCCCGTACTGATTCACGCTGTAGCGCCGCGCAATCGCGCCCAGCTTTTCAATATTCAAATATGCGTTCTTGATTTCCAGCGGATCGAACGTCCACTCCATTAGCTCAAAACCGCGCGCCAGCGCATCTTCTCGCTGATAAAGTTTCATGCGCCGCCCCAGCCCGCCATTTCGATATTGCTCGCGCACCGCCAGCATCTGCGAATGTAAGTAAGCGTGCCCGTTCCGCACCCCCGGAATCGCCATCGCGAAGCCGATCAACTCCTCCGCGCCATCGTTATCAACGAACGCCCCAATCACCTGACCGCCGATTTTATTGGCTACAACAAACAACCGCACCGGTACCAACTCCGCGTCCGAGAACTTCCAAACTTCTCTCTGGAGCGCGAAGCACGCCTCCATCTCCTCCAGCGCTTCACACTTGCGGATCGTAACCTGCCCGGCCGACGCTTCCGTCACGCCGGTTCTTCCTGTTGCTTCGCTTCTTGCCATAGTGTTTCCAATTCATCCATCGACGCCTGCTGCGGCGCTCGCCCGCCGGCACGTAACTGCTCCTCCATCCATTGAAATCGCCGTTTGAATTTGCGGTTCGTCTTGCGCAACGCCGACTCCGGATCGAGCGCAAGAAAACGCGCAATATTCACCAGCACAAAAAACATATCTCCAACTTCATCTTCGAGGCGGGCGCGCAGTTCCTCCGGAATCTCCGGCTTCCCCGACCCAGCAATTCCCTCGCCCACTGGCTTTCCGTCGCCCCGAACCGACGGCACATGCTGCAACTCGTCCTTCAGTTCCATGGTCTCTTCTTCTAGCTTCGCGAAGAGTCCGTCGACCTCCGGCCAGTCGAACCCCACGCGCGCCGCGCGCGAGCTGAGTTTGTAAGCCTCCATTAACGCAGGCATTTTCGACGACACGCCGGCCAGCACAGACTGCGCGTGGCTAGAGTGTGCGTCATCATTCACGCCCAGCCGTTTCTTCTTTTCTTCCGCTTTCAGCGCCTCCCAGTTGCGCAACACTTCGGCGGGAGTATCCGCCTTCACTTCGCCAAACACATGCGGATGCCGATCCACTAATTTCGTACACAGCCGGTCAAGCACATCATCCACCGAGAAGCGCCCTTCCTCGCTCGCCATCTGTGAATAGAAAAGCACCTGCAACAGCAAGTCGCCCAATTCGCCCGTCAGTTCCGGCCAATCGCGATTGTCGATCGCTTCGAGAACCTCGTAAGCTTCTTCGAGCGTGTAGGGTTTGATGGTGTCGAAAGTTTGTTCGCGATCCCATGGGCAACCGCCTGGAGCCCGCAACCGCGCCATGATCTGAACCGCTCGCTCGAATCGTTCGCCAGTGGTAGACATTCTGTTCAATGTAAATGAGAGCGATTTTGCGAGCAATGGCGGCAAAGAAAGACTTTCAATTCCCTGCGATCTTAGGGTAACGAGCGCACCATCAGATCCGTCTCATCCGAAATAATCGCATCCACACTCCACTCTGCGAATTCCCGCATGCGTGCGGCACGGTTCACCGTCCACACCGTAATCTTCTTCCCCGCGGCGTGAACCTGGTCAATCAATTCCCTGTCCGCCAGCTTGAAATGCGGAACCACCCACTCCGCCGGCGTTTCGCGCCAACCTCGAAGCCGATCGCGGCTCTCGCAAAGAAATCCCAGCGGAATGGCCGAATCGAGACTACGAACAGCCGCAAGCACTCCGGGAAGAAACGAAGAAACCACATATCCCTTTTGCGGCGGATACTCCCGCAGCGCAGCAATCGTCGGCTGCTCCAGCCCCGCGACCTTCAACTCGATATCGAGAAACGCACGTCCCGCAAACCGCAACACATCTTCGAGCGTAGGCAGCGCCAAACTCTCAGCCGCCGTGGTCGCAATCGAAATTCCACCATAGGTCGCATCGTGGCAGATCACGGCCTGCCCGTCGGCAGAGAGCCGCACATCGAATTCGAACCCGTCGCAACCATGCTGCAAACAACGTTCAAACGACGCCAAACTATTTTCAGGAATATCGCGGGAGGCCCGCGCTCCACGGTGCCCCAAGAGAAGAGGTCGACTCATTTATTCTTTTGCTTTTCCCGCCCTGCTCGGCTTCTCGGCGATGAGCAAGCAGTCCGCGCTTCAATCCAGATCGAAATCCCGGAGTGGCCGACCCGTATCCGGCGTTTCCTTGGCCTTTTTCACCGCCTCCTGGAATTTTTTCTCCAGCAGCTCCGAGGAATGCTTTTGCGCTTCCATTGACTGCCGGAAAATGGAATCGCGGCGGCTGTCCTGCTCTTTCATAGCGCGAGCCGCTTCTTCCATGTCATTGAAAGTTTTTGGCTTGACCGGAGCCGTATGCGCGATGATGCCCCGCGTCCCCGGATCGATTTTCAAGACCGCGCCGCAGCACGGGCAAGTCACGTCAAAACTACTCTCGCGGAATTTGGAGTCGCGCTTCGCCACACCGCGATGATACCGCAATCCGCGTCAGCGCGGCGTGAGATGAATGGGCAAAATGTGGAACACATACAGCATCTCCCACCCGAGCAGTACGATCGACACTAATACCACCAGTACCGCCAGAATCTCACCAAAACTCAGACCAGATTTTTCCTCTTCGAACCGCCGCGCGCCCAGGCTCAAAATATTCAGCGTGGCAAAACCAAACACCAGCCCCCAGAGAATGTTGTAGATTTCCTCGCGCGTCGATCGCAAAAGGAACATCGCCGGCAAAGCCGCGGCCACCAATGCGTGCAGCACGCGCCCAGGGAATTGCGCCCAGCCGCGTACCTGCCCAATCGCAAAAAATACCGATGCATAACTTCGAGATGCAGCTCTGAAGGGTCGAAGAAATTTCATGCGGGAATGTTGATAGTATCGTGTTTGCCTTCCCCAAGTCAGCTCGAACGCGATATGAGGTGAGTCATTAGTTCACACGGTTGCTTTTCTCGGAGCGGTCACGCAGGATAGTACTGAAGGAGCAGGCAAGAACTACGCAACAAAGCCGCGGGACGCGTGCCAGACACAGCAAGCTAGCAAACCATGATCGTCAACTTCGCCGAGCGGGCGCACAATCACAACTGGGAGCTCGATCCGGTCACCCGCTCGCTGCTCGACACCGATTTCTACAAACTGCTGATGCTCCAGTTCATCTGGAAGCATTATCCGAAAACTCAGGTATCGTTCTCACTCGTCAACCGCACGGCCTCGGTGCGCCTTGCCGAGATGTTTCCGCGCGAAGAACTCATCCACCAGATGGAACACGTTCGCCAACTCCAGTTTCGTCGATCGGAGCTCGTATGGCTCGCGGGCAATACCTTCTATGGACGCCGCGGAATTTTCGAACCCGCATTTCTCGAATGGCTGGAACGCGATTTTCGATTGTCAGACTATGAATTATCCGTTGCAGACGGACAGTTCGTTCTCACCTTCGACGGCCTCTGGACGGAAACGACCATGTGGGAACTCTATGTGCTCTCCATTCTCGACGAACTCAAGACCCGCGCGGGACTGAAAAAACTGCGCGAGTTCGGTCTCGACATCCTGTACGCCCGCGCGAAAACAAAGCTCTGGGGAAAAATCGAGCGGCTGCGCGGCGTTCCCCGACTGGCGGTGGCCGACTTCGGCACGCGCCGCCGCCACAGTTTCCTCTGGCAGGAATATGTGGTCAACGCCATGGCCGCAAATCTGGGCAGCTCCTTCACCGGCACCTCGAATGCCTTCCTCGCGCACAAACACGATCTCGAAGCCATCGGCACTAACGCCCACGAGATCCCAATGGTTCTCGCCGCGCTCGCGCCCGATGACGATGCGCTCAAAGCTTCTCAATACGAAGTCCTCGAGTTGTGGCAGCGCACCTACGATGGCGAACTCCGCATCATGCTGCCCGACACTTTCGGCACCACTCAATTTCTGGAAAACGCTCCCGACTGGGTCGCCGCTTGGACCGGCCAGCGCATTGACAGCAAGGATCCATATATCGGCGGCGATGAATATATCGCATGGCTGAATGCTCGCGGCCGCAATCCGCACGACAAGCGCCTGATCGTTTCCGATTCCCTCGACGTCGACGACATCCTCGGCCTGCACGCTTACTTTGGCGGTACCCTGGCGAGCGGTGCCACCGTCAGCGACTTCCGCAGCGCCGCCGATTTCAACGATCCGAAAAAGTGGACAGCCGGACGCCGTATTCGTTTCAGCGCTGGCTGGGGAACCTTGCTGACCAATGATTTTCGGGGATGCGATCCCGCCGACGGCAGCGATTTCGATCCGGTTAGTCTGATCTGCAAAGTTTCGACCGCCGATGGCAAGCCCGCCGTGAAGCTCTCCGACAACTACGCCAAAGCCCTCGGCACGCCCTCTGAGATCGAACGCTATCGCCGCGTCTTCGGCAGCAGAGGGATGAGCAACGCGCCCGTGATCACCTGAATAATCGACAGCGGAGAAGAGAGGGTGCCCCATTCATGCGCGTTCTGTGCGAATGAGTGGGTCGCTAGACTGCAGACAAATAGGCAACCACAAACATGACAGAACTCTCGTTTCTCTACGGCACCGCGTGGAAAGAAGATCGCACGCCGGCCCTCGTCGAACTAGCGCTGCGGGCGGGCTTTCGCGCCATCGACACGGCCAACCAGCGCCGTCATTATTTCGAAGAAGGAGTCGGTCAAGGCCTAGCAGTTGCGTATCGCCTGGGCATAGTCACGCGCGAGAATCTTTTTCTGCAAACGAAATTTACCTATCAGCGCGGACAAGACCACCGCCTGCCCTACGATCCCGCCGCCACGCTTTCCGAGCAGGTCGCCCAGTCAATGGCCAGTTCGCTCTCGCATCTCGGAACCGATCACGTCGACAGCTACGTGCTTCACGGTCCCGCCTCTAACTACGACTGGACCGATGCCGACGCTGAGGTGTGGGAAGCGATGCGCCGCGAGCGCGATGCCGGGCGCACTCGCCTGCTAGGTGTGAGCAATGTGTCTCTCGACCATCTCGAGCAGATGGCCGCCGGTGGCGCCGAAACACCCGCATTCGTCCAAAACCGCTGCTACGCGCGCCTGGGCTGGGATCACGAGGTGCGCCAGTTTTGCCGCGAACGCAAAATTATCTATCAGGGATTTTCGCTTCTCACCGCAAATCAGGAGGTGCTACACCATCCTCTAATTACAAGTCTCACCGGAAGCGCCAGCGTAACCTCCGCTCAGATCCTTTTCAGTTTCGCGCGCGCCATCGGAATCCTCCCGCTGACCGGCACATCCAACGCCGAACACATGAAGCAGGATTTAGCCAGTCGCGATCTCGCGCTGCCATCCGAGGTCGTGCAGGCAATCGAGTCTATCTGCGGCTGAGGCCCCGGAAAACCCCATCCCCCAAGAGACTATTTGATTTGCCCCACCGCTTCGCGTTCGCCCACCTGCTGCCGCCACATGGCGTAATACAAGCCCTTCTGGTCGAGTAGTTCAGAGTGCCGTCCATATTCGACGATGTGCCCCCGCTCCAACACATAAATCCTATCGGCGTGCATCACCGTCGACAGTCGATGTGCAATCAGAATCGTAACCGCCTCCTGATTCGTCGCAACATCGCGAATCGTGCGACTAATCTCTTCTTCTGTCAAAGAATCAAGCGAAGATGTGGCCTCATCAAAGACCAGCAGCTGCGGATGCCGCAACAGCGCCCGTGCAATCGACAGTCTCTGTTTCTCCCCTCCCGAAACCTTCACGCCGCCTTCGCCGATCAGAGTATCCAATCCGCGATCAGCGCGTGAAAGCAGGCTATGCGCCGCGGCTTGCTGCAAAACCTGCATGCATTCCGCGTCCGTCGCCTCCGGATTCACAAACAACAGGTTCTCGCGAATCGATCCCGAAAACAACTGCGTGTCCTGCGTAACGAACCCAATTTTTTCGCGCAGTAAATCGAGGTCCACGCGCTGCGACGGAATCCCGTTGTAAAGAATTTCTCCCGTTTTTGGCGCATATAAGCCGACGAGAAGTTTCACCAGCGTCGACTTCCCCGCCCCGGACGGCCCAACAAACGCAATCGTATCGCCGCGCGCCGCGCTGAATCCGATCTCATCCAACGCAAGAACGGTAGAACTGTGATGCTGAAAACTGACGCGATCAAACTGCAAAGTCATCAGCTCATCGACAGGTTCCGGATTACCAGGCTTCGGATCTCGCGGCGTGTCAAGAATCTGCTGAAAATTCTGTAGCGAAACTTCCGTCTCGCGATAAATGTTGATAACGTTGCCCAACTCCTGCAGCGGCCCAAAAATAAAGAACGAATAAATCCACAACGAGAAAAATTGCCCAATCGTAATCTCCTGCCGAAAGATCAGATAGAGCATCAAAAATAAAATGCTCGAGCGCAGCGCATTGACCGCCGTCCCCTGCACAAAACTCAAGCTGCGCAGGTATTTCACCTTCTTCAGTTCAAGTTTCAGAATCTTGTCCGTGATCCCATTCAGCCGCCCAACTTCCTGATTCGCCAGCCCCAGGCTCTTCACCAATTCGATATTGCGCAGAGACTCGGTCGTCGAACCCGCCAGCGCGGTCGTCTCGGCGACAATGGTTTTCTGCATTTTCTTGATTCGCTTGCTGAGCACCGAGCTGATAATTCCGAGCAAAGGGACGGTGACGAAAAACGCCGGAGCGATCGACCAATGCACGCGGAAGGCATAGATCATCACGAAAATGATGCCGATGAGCGAAATGAAGAGGACGTTGATCGCAGAGGTGATGAAGCGCTCCACATCGCTGCGAACTTTTTGCAGTTTGCCGAGCGTCTCGCCGCTGCGCTGGTCTTCAAAAACCTGATAAGGCAAGTCGAGCGAATGCTGAATTCCGTCCGAATACATCTTCGCGCCCAGGCGCTGCACAATCACGTTCACGAAATAATCCTGAAAATTCTTCGCCACGCGCGAAACAAACGCCACTCCCATCGCCGCCAGTACCAGCAGCCCAGCACCGCGAATAAATTGCGCCTGCGTGTACTGGTGATACTTGGTGGCGTAGCTGTCGATGACATGGCGAAAAATCAGCGGATCGAGCAGCGAAAATACCTGGTTGGTCGCGGCCAGCAAAAGCGCTGCCGCAAAGAGCTTCCAGTAGTTTTTGGAGTATTGAAAAAGAAGATTCATGGCATCAGCGCGCGAGCATTGGGCAATGCGGTTTAGATGGCGCGCCGCTGATTTCGATTCACGCCGTGCCGGTGTTGGCGAGCGCTTCCACCGCTTCCCACGTGGTTCCAAAGGTCACGAAGAATTCCGTCACCTTGGTGATTTCCATAATTCTGCGCACGCGCGGCTTAACTCCTGTCAGCACCAGACAGCGTCCTTTTTTCTGATGCGAAACATATGCCGCCACCAGCGACCCCAATCCCACCGAATCGATGTAGGGAACATCCGACAGGTCGAGAATCATCGTGTCCGCCTGCTCGTGATGCACCGCCCGGTCGAATTGCGGCGCGGTTTCCACCGTGATCGGACCACGCAGCAACAGAATCCGCTGATCCTGCGCCACCCCTTCATAGCGCTCGACGGTTAGTTCCTGTAATGCCATGGCAAAAGATTGTAGGACTTTCGGCCGCCCCTGTCACCTCTATAAAACGGTGCCATAAAACGGTGCCAGGCCGCTCGTTGGTTCCTGTCTCCAAGACTGTCTCAAACTCCGCCGACTTACTGCGGCTTCTTGTCGTCCCCATGATTCTCGTAAGTCGAATATTGATCGCCCGGGTGCTTCATCTTGACGGTGATTTGCATCTGCGGCTTGTTGACCTCGTAGTCTTCCCCGAACGTCTGAAAATGCGGCGCCATAACCTGCACCCGCAGCGGACCATACGGAATCCCATCAACATTCGTCTTCCCGTCCGCATCCGTTTTCAGATCCATCTCTCCCTGCGCCTGTTTACCCTTGCGCTGCACCGGATGCAGCACCACCTGCGCGTTCCGCACCGGCTTGCCGTCCGTGTCGCGCACCACCACAAACTGCAAACTCGACATCGGACCCTCGTCATCCTGGCCCCAAGCCAGCTGCCTCGACGCTAACCCCGGCACGATGAAAGCAAGCACCATCGCCGCTGCCGCCACTTGTGAAAACTTTATTTTCATAGGGGATCTCATCCAGCCTCCGCAGTGCGTTCGGTCATCATAACAATCGCAATCACTGTGGCTTCTGCTCCGGCGTTTTGGTGTCGTACACTTTCTTAGTATCTCCGTTCCCTGTCGTGTATTGGCCCTTCGGACGCTTCAACTTCACCGTAATCTCCGTTTCCGGTTTGTTGATGTCATAATCTTCCCCATAAGTCTGAAAGCCCGGCGCCACCACCTGCACCCGCAGCTGACCGTAAGGAATCCCATCAATATTCGTTTTCCCGTCGTTGTCCGTCTTCAACTCCAGTCCGCCCAGTTCCTGTTTCCCATTCTTTTTCACCGGATGCAATACCACCGCCGCGTTCCTCACCGGCTTGCCGTTGTAGTCTTTCACCACCACAAACCGCAAGTCCGACATCGGCCCTTCATAATCATCCTGAGCCACAGCGTGGCCGACGATACCTAGCCCGACGACAACGATCAGCGCGCTTATTGCTGCACTAGCGATCGGAAAACTCTTCTTCATAGCCATCCATTCTAGCGTGTGACCTACTCACTTCATCCCTCTAATCACGAACACTTGCGACAGCGTCTGCATGTAACCATAGGCGTACGCGCCCCCGTCCTCCAACAAATAAGAACCACCTATACTCATAGCGCCGGCAGTTAACTCCGTACCAATCGTGCTTACTAACTCCATCTTTCCCGTAGCCATATTCACCCGATAAACGTTTCCAGTCTTATCGCTTTGCCGGATCGGGAGCGCCAACATCGAGGTCCCATCGGGCGACCATCTCACGCGGTAGTTCGAGTCCAGCCCCGGGATTAAACGTTGACCATTACCCTCGCCTGAATTGGGCGGTTCAATCGGCCAGATACCCCATTTTCCGTCTGGATCTAGCACGGCAGCACTCCGACCGTCTGGCGACGACTCCACGCCCACCACGCCCTCCGGAGTAATCGGCTTCGAATCGCCATTGCTCACTGCAATCAAGTAATCGCGCGCGCCGTGTCCAGGCTCAACTCCGCTCGCCAGCAATTCCTTGCCGCCCGGCAACCATCGTGCTTTCTCATAGCTCACTTTGTCATGTGTCAACTGTCTGGCTTCGCCTACCCCCGTCGGCACCAGGCTCAGCGGTCCGCCCTTCGCCGGCTGCGTGATCACCCACTTGCCGTCGGGAGAAATCGTGAGACCAACTCCTTCGCCAATTCGCACCGGCGGAGACCCATTGCTGTCACGCACAAACACTGTGTAATTCGCTCCGCCCCCATCGCCCGCCTCTTCGAACAAGATCTTCCGCCCATCCCGGCTGAGGTCGCCCAGAATCGACCAATCGAGCCATCCCAATTCGCGCTCCTCTTTTCCACCAGGTGGAATTCCGCGAATGCCGATGCGCCGGCGATGAGTCACCACCAACACCGTTTCGTTGTGTCGATCTTGCAACCACATGCCTCCGGGCACATTGGTAATGGTTCGAACTTTGCCCGACAGCGACACGGCACGCGGATTTGCGCCGCTCCCGATGCCGGTCGACGTGAACCAGATCTCATCGCCAGCAGGAGACCATAAAATCCCCTCGAGTGAGGTCCAAACCCCAGAAAGTATCTTCTCCTTATTGTTGCTATTTCCGTCGGAGCCGATCACTGCGACCGCACCCTCGTCATCGCCGACCGCGTTTTGATGATCGGCGAATGCTATCCATTTTCCATCCGGCGAAATCCTCGGATGACTGATCCAGTTCGTGCCGTCAAGAAGCGCCTTTCCAATCGGATACTCCAATCTCCAATGCTGATTCTCTGGCATGTAACGGACCACCGCCATACTCTCGCTGTCGGGCGCCCAGTCCGCGTCCTCCACATTGTCCAGTACTTCGCGCGGCGCTCCTCCGCTCATGGGAAGGCGGGCCAGCGTGCCGGTTTGCGCGAACCCCCCACGAACTACGGAGCCGAGCCGCACCGCCAGTTCTCCGCTCTTCGAGATCGCGAGCAGCTCCGCATCCTTCACTCCAAGTTCACGCGCGCCGGGATCATCCGTGCGTCCCATATACAACTGGCTTTCACCGCCATCCCACGACGCGCTATAGACGATGCTACCGTCCGGCGTAAAGCGCGCATTCCCGATCGATCCTGTGCGAAATGTAATCGGCTGATACTCCGGCAAAATAGTCCGCCGGGTGCCTCGACCCCACCACCAACCCACGCCAAGCATCAAGACCGCCAGCGCAACGGCGCCCACCACTTCGCGCGCCACACTGCGCGATGTCGTTTCTTTTTCCCGCGCAGGCGTTTCTGCCACCGCCGGCCCTGCGATCCCAGTCGACGCAATCGCCGACTGCGTGCCGGTCTTCCCCACTACCGAACTATCCGTCAGCGCCTCCAGATTGAACGCCAGGTCTCCCGCTGACTGAAAGCGCAGCGCCGGATTCTTCTCCAGGCAATGCAACACCATTCGCTCCAGCGCGGGAGGAACGTTGCGCACGGTTTCCGATAGCTCGGCGGGCTCTTCTTTCAGAATCGCGCTCATGGTATCGGCGGGGCTCTCTCCGCGAAACGCCGGCTGCCCAGATAACATCTCGTAAAGGATCGAGCCAAAAGCAAAAATGTCTGATCGATGATCGGCTGGTTTGCCGCGAACCTGCTCCGGCGACATGTAGCCAACCGTCCCCATAATCTGGCCCGGTTCCGTGTTAACCTGCACCGTCGGCGCATCCTCGCCGACCTCGCCTTCCGGCCGCGTCAGCTTCGCCAGGCCAAAGTCGAGAATCTTCACCCGCTCGTCGTTGGTGATAAACAAATTTTCCGGTTTCAAATCGCGATGGACGATTCCCTTTTCGTGTGCCGCCGCCAATCCCCGCGCAACTTGCAGCGCATAGTCGATCGCCTTGCGGCTTGAAAGCGGTCCGCTGCGTATACGTTCGCGCAACGTCTGCCCCTCCAGCAATTCGGAAACGATATAAGGAGCGCCGCACTCTTCCCCAATATCGAAAATCGAAAGAATGTTGGGATGATTCAACGCCGCCGCTGAGCGCGCTTCCTGCATGAAGCGCTGTAAGCGCGCCGCATCTGCCGAGAAAGTCGCGGGCAGAACCTTGATCGCCACGACGCGATTCAGCCGGGCATCGCGAGCGCGATACACTTCGCCCATTCCTCCAGCACCGAGCAACGACTGGAGGTCGTAAGGACCGAGTTTGGTTCCCGAGGCGAGCGCCATCTGAGTTGTGGATTATATCGGACTGGCATGAACTCAGACAGAATTATGCCGAGACTTTACACGCTGCCAAAATAAAAAGACCCGCCGGTACAGCACTTCATACCGGCAGGTCTCGAGCGCGGAAAGATCAAACAACAACCTTACGATTACGGCGCGCAACCACCCGAATACGCGCAGTTAGAGTCCGCAAACCAGATGCTATATCTCCCCTGATTTCCGGCGGTACCGTACCAGAACGGATACGAAATGACCTGATAGTCAGCCGCCTCATCCGCCTGCATGGTGATGATCGCGGTCGCTGCGCCAGTATTGCCCGGATAGAACAGCGTGCCGTTGCCGTCATAAGCGAAGCTGTAGTCAAAGAATTCGTAAACGTAGTTGCCGAGAGGATAGTAGTTGTCGCCATTGCAGCAGGGGCGCTCGACGATATACTCCGCACTTCCGCCGATCACTCCCGGCCCGCTCTGGTAGGTCAGTCCAAATGTCCCCGACCACTGTTGCGTGATGTCTTCTACAAACACAAATTGCTCCGCTTTTCCTTCTGCGCCATACGAAATCACCCAGAAGTCATCGCCAGGGCTTACAAAAGCATTGATTTCCAGAATTGAATAGCTTGGAAACCACTCGACCCATCCGAACGTTTCAATCGAGCCATCGCAGCCACCACCGTCCCAATAGTTCGCGCTGCCGCCTTGCACCACATCCCCATTGGCGGCGCCGAAGAAACCGTCAATGCCGTTCCAGGTCACGTTAAACCACGGACCGTCCGCGCAGGGGATGTTCCCGAACGGATGGTTCGAAACCGGCACGTTCCACACTGACTCAACTTCGGTGAAAGAGGTCTTTGCATTCCACGCCTTGAGCTTGTTGGTCTGTGCGATCCCGCTCCAGTTGAGGGAGGTGTAAGCAGTGGTGCCGTCGACGTTTGCCGTCGGGGCCCCGGACGATGCCATCGACCTGCTCGAGTACGGCTTCGCCGTCACGTCGGTGGCCTGGCACGCCTGGCTAGCAGGAGAGGTCGATTTACCCTGTACTTGCACCCGCTGGCTGCAAGCCTGCAGAGCCATCATCCCTTTTTCCCAGTGTTCATAGGCCTTCTCGTCGAGCGCTTTGTCGGGGCGCTGTGGCAAACCATAGCTGAGCAGTTCGCGATTGCTTGCAGTCAATGCGTTAAAGCCCTTCGGCGGACCCGCAACCACGCTCACTCCCTTGACACTCGTTTGAATTCTCGGAGCAGACGCGAAAACGGCGCTTCGCTCTTCTCCGCTTAGTCGCTGGGCTGCCGCCAAAGTTGTGAAGCTCGCTACCAACACGGTTACCGTCGCTACAGCGATTGCTCGATTGAACATTCGCCAATTCTGGTTCTGCATATAATTGTTCTCCTTCCCCTGAGAGGGATGTTGAGCCAGAAAGAAATCCCGCGTTTAGAACGAGCGCCTGCCAAGCTGCCGGAGCGGCCGCGTCCTAGAGGGATCTCCTCTGGGCTGTTTGGTTCCTGACTTCTAGTCGCTGAGTATTTTTGGGGAACACAGCGAGGCAGGGGAATTACTATGCCTATGCTGACTCAGGCATAGTAGCGCGTTTCCAATCTAAGTCAAGTAAATAATCTGGTCCTCGCCAAAGATAGTGCGAAAATAAAAACCTTTCTCGAAATAACTTGACTCAATTTGATCCCGGGGGGCTGGGTTGGCTACAGCAATTCGGCCACGTGGCGGATGCAAAAGAACATCAGTGCAATTTCTTTCACTCAGCTGCATTAGTAAAGAAAATCAAGAGCTACGCTCCGACCATGCGCTGCAGCGCCGAACGGTTATGGATGATCAGTATCGATCCTTTCAATTCCGCCAGCTCGTTGCGTCTGAATTCCGACAGCAGACGCGCGATGGTTTCGCGGCTGGTGCCAATGAGCTGCGAGTCGGATCTGAGCCCATGCTTGCAGCAGCCATGCTGCCTATCTTGCGGCTAATTCTGGCTGCCTCGAATAGGCTGCCGAGGGTTGGGCGTGTTCCCAGCGTCAGTGCACGCGCAGCGCCCTACCCACCCTCGAAATCGACCGAGCGAAGACGACCGTTCCTATTGCACCGTGAGCGTAAGCGGCAGAGTGTGAGTCGACGTCGACTCCGTCACCGTCACGGTAAGGTTGTGTTGACCGGGCACAGTCGCCGCTTTTAGCGTGATGGTGCCGTTTGCCGTCTTCGTCGAATCCGCTTGCGACGTCGCGGTAACCGTGACTGAAGATGGCAGGCCGGCCACCACCGTAGGAGCCGTGTACATCGCCGTCCCGTTGCCGGTGGATGAGATCGTTCCCGCAGTGCTCGGCGAGATCGTCCAACTCACGGCTGTTTGCGATGTATTGCTCACCATCGCGGTGAAACTTTGCGTCGACGAAGGCCAACCATCACCGGCATCATTCGGCCACAGGCTCGCTCCCGTAGGCGTAATCGCCACGCTCACCGGATTGCTTCCGCCGCCGCAGGCCATAGACAGCCCGAACAACACTAGTGTTAGGCACAGCGCCCCAATCGCCCCGACTTTCGATGCCTTCCGTCCCACCAACCCAACCACTACAACGCCCGCGATCGGCAGCGTAAATGGCAACCACGGAGGCCGGTTGCCCGCTCGCCTATGCCGCCGCACTTTATCGCCGCCACCATTCGGCCCAGAGGTTGTAATGCTCAGCGTCACAGGGGTTGGCGGCGATTCCGGCGCCCCTGCAGAGAGTTGCGCCGGACTGAAGACACAATTCGTTGTCGCATCCAGTCCCCAGCAGGCAAATGTGACCATCGATCCGAAGACTGTACCCGGCGCGAGCGGCGCCACCGTGAAGGAGTAGCCCGTCGCCGTCATCCCAGCCAGCACCGTCGTGGTGGTGCTGCCAGTGTTAGTCAGCGTGAAATCCGGCGCCGTGATGGTCTCACTCAGGGCGGCCGATGTGCTGGCAGCATTGTTCCCGTCTCCGCTATACGCTGCCGTGAGCGAATGCGCGCCCACAGCCAGCGTGGAGAACGTAAACGTCACCGGCTGGGAGCCGTTCACAGTAGCCGTGCCGATCGATGTGAGCCCGTCGTTCAAACTTAGCGTGCCCGTCGGCGGGTTTGTACCAGTAGTCGTAACCGCAGCAGTGAAAGTCACGGCCACCCCTTGAGTCGCCGGATTCAGATTAGAAATGAGGGTCGTAGTCGTCGCCGAGCCGGGGAAATAGTTGTTCAGAAAATTTCCCGCGTCGATCGAACCAAGCCCTGTAACTTCATCGAACCCGGCCGTAACCAGATATCCGGAGAGTCCACCCGTCATCCCTGTCGGTGAAGGCGTGCTGTTGTTGCACATGCTGGGCGTGGTGATCACACATCCGCTGACCCCACTCGTGGCCACCGTAACATCGTGAAAAATCGTATTCGTAGGATTGGCCGCGAGTTGATAGAGACGCTGGTTAAGCTCTCCTTGCGGTCCGCCCAATTTCTGGTTGAGCAGCGCCGTAATTCCAGCCATATCGGGGGCGGCAGCTGAGGTTCCGTAGAAGTATTCAAAGTAAAACTCGCCATTACTTACCACGCAGTTGCCGGGATGCGCGCCGCCCGACGCCGCCAGGCATCCGAAATAGCCATCATGCCCGGAAGAACTAAATGCTATGTCCGGAGTGTAGCGTCCCTCGGTTCCCGGCACCCCGGTGCCGGTTTGCCAGGACGGCGTCGCAATGTACGTGCTGACACCGCCGCCGGACGATGCAGCTTGCGTGTCTCCGTGGCTGTTCAACGGCTCGTTCCATCCGCCTTCGGGTATATAGCGCAATGCCGATTCGAGATAGCCGCTATTCGTGGAGCTCCAATACTGGCTCGGATCAGATGTATCCGCAAACTCAGTTCCGCCAACGCAGGTGGAGTAACTCGAAGCGCAGATGTAATTGGGGCTGGCTATCTGAGTTTGAGGCGGCGTCTCGAAGTAAGTATCACAACCCGCGGCGCCCGCATCGCCTGAAGAAACAAACGATGATATCCCTTCCGCCGCGCCTTGGCTGAAAACGGTATCCCAGAACTGCACGTCCGACGCGTTCCGATCGGCTTCGCAAGCTCCGAAGCTGACGTTCATGACCTGCGCAATCACGGGATTGCTGTCGACGACATACGAAGCCGCGACGCGGATTCCGTTGATTCCAGCTTCATCATTGTCTGCGCTGATAACCAGATCAATGGTTGCCTGGGGCGCGATGCTGCCGGCGCGCATCACGTCGAGCGTCGCTTCCACTTGGTCGCCCGACGCTTCACCGCCCGGCCCCGCAGGCTGTCCGGGATCCTGTCCGTCCGGAGGCACAATGACCGTCGGATCTCCCAGCGCGACACCCGCGAGAGACGCGAAGTATTCGATGTCGGGGCCGTACACCCTGGCCCGGCCAATGATGGCAATCGTCTGTCCCATGCCGCCGATTTGCAGGAGGTAAATGGGATTCAAATCGTAGATGACGGAGAAATCCCCTGGGCTAATGTAATATTCGCAGTTTCCGCCGTTGCAAACGGAAAGCGCCGGGACATCCGATCCTGCGCCCACCGGGACCTGCGCCTGTCCGGCGCCGTGATACGAACGATCATGAACCGTACTTAGACCGCTGACCGACTGAATCACACCTGCTAGTGCTGCAGGGATCGTGGGATCGGAAGCCGTCGCCATGCGCCTCTCGCCATTAACAAGGTAGTAGCGCAACTCAGTCACGAATGCCGCTCCCACCAACGCCGCATCACCGCTGAAAACGATCATCACGCGACTGTTGGAGACAGAATCCACACGCAGCCCTTGGCCGCGAAGCCACGCGGAGACGACGCCGATGTCGTGATCGGAGAGGCCGAACCTCTGGCCCACCTGAATCGGATTCAGGAAGTGATGATAGTTTCGCGACGCTGGATCCTGCAGTTGTTGCAAGAACTGCTCGAAGGCTCTCTGCTGCCGTGGCGACCGCTTGAGAACCAAGATCAAGTGTTCAAGCCTGGTATCGGCCGGGACCGCGCCAGCGCTATTCCGTGGCAGCGCCCACGCCGCTCGCTGCCCCTGCAACACGACGCGCACTCCACCGTCGACCGGAGCAGTTACTAAGTTCCCCGTTTGCGCCAGAGATATCGATGTCGACATCGATATCATGACCGCTATCATTGACAAGAGGCAAGGTACTTTTAGAATGGCCGCCGCACAATGAAGGTTGGCGCTGCGACAAACTCGTCCGCTTGCCACGCTACTGGCCGTCATAAATAACCTCGCTTAGTCTAAAGTCAACGTTCGCAGCATCCGCTCTCGCACTATCTACGCTCGCAATAAGAACGATCGCAAACATATTTCCGCTATGTAGAGCGAGGAAGTATACGTCAGAAATGCCTATCTCGTCAGTGCTTATAAGTGCCCTGTAACAATCAACCCCATTGGTGTGCTTCGGCTGTGCACGCCGCGGCTAGCACCCTAATGGCATCAGCCTAGCCATTACAAATAAGGTGACTACCGTAGTCAGAGCTTGACTACCACCCCGATAGTCGTGACAATCTCACCCATCCCAATCCCAAACCACAAAAGCAGTAACGCGCTAGAAGAACCTATTCGACCTTGCGGCTTGCAGTTAGGGAGGTTTGAACGTGAGACTGACAACGTTGTCGACGGCCAGACTGGCGGCAGTCCTTCTCGCTTGGTTCGGAGTCGCTATAGTGTTGTGGGGACAACAGTCCAGCGGCTCGCAACCGCCCCTCTCCCTGGCCACCGATTGGAGCCATCACCACCTTATATACTCCGAGCCGAGCAGTATTGATCCATCGACAACTTTCGGCCAGGATCCGCGCCACTGGCAGCAATGGCTGCGGCGCAACGGTCCGCCTGCGCCGAATAATGATCTCGCCGCGAATCCGTTCCTCAAAGATGAGTTCCTCGACGACACCTCCGCCAACTCGTCGAATAGTCCCCAGAGGTTCCATCGCGACTGGTCTATGTCACTCGGCCCGGGAGCCACTGTCGGTGCCGGCCAATTTCCGGCGAAGTTTTCTTTCAGCGTGACCACAGCCAATTGCGCCAACGCCGGCCAGCCCGACTTCGTGGTCTTCAACACCGGTGTGCTCGGCTCTTCCGGCCAGGCAACGGTCGTCGCCTTTGACAATCTCTATTCCGGATGCACCGGGATCGTGCCACAAACCTATTGGGCTTATAACACCGGCGGCACCGTTGTCACCTCCGTTACTCTGTCGTATGACGGTTCTCAAATCGCATTCGTTCAAAGCAACGCCCGACAGGCCCAACTAGTTCTACTGAAGTGGCAAGCCTCGACAACGGCGACCAGTACAAGTCCCGGCCCTATCACCGTCGCAACTGCAAGCCAATATCCGACCTGCGGCGCGCCCTGCATGACTACGCTCACGTTCAGCGGCGGCGCGAACGACACCAACTCTTCGACTTTCTTAGACTACCCGGACGACACGCTCTACGTCGGCGATGACAACGGAATCCTGCACAAGTTCACCCCGGTCTTCACCACCGGCGCGCCGGCTGAAGTAACTACCGGCGGCTGGCCAGTGACGCTGGCACCCGGGCTAATGCTGAGCAGTCCAGTCTATGATCAGGGCTCAGGCAAAGTTTTGGTAGGCAGCGCTTATAACACCTCAGGCTCCCAACTCTTTGCGGTGCTCGCCGCAACCGGCGCCGTCACCGGCACAAGCAGCAGCTTGGGAAAGGGCGTGGGCATCGTCAGCGGTCCCATCGTCGACTCCACGGCAGGCCAGGTTTACGTCTTCATCGGCAACGACGGAACCACCGCCTGCTACCCCACCAGTCCCTGTAACGCCGTCTATCAATTCCCCACCAGTTTCACCTCGGGAACGGGCACGAAAGCCACGGTCGGACTCAGCGGATCTTTTCCTCTTTATCTCGGAGACTTTGATAACGCCTATTACTCTTCCACCAGCGGCACCGGCAATCTCTACGTCTGCGGCGGCGGACTGGGGTCATCCGAGCCCACGATTTCCAGAATCTCCATCAGCTCCGGTGCCATGAGCGCGTCCTCCGTAGCCGGACCGGCTGTAAGTCTCTCTAGCTTGTCGTGCTCCCCAGTAACCGACGTCTACAACCCGGCCGCGGGAGGCACCGATCGCATCTTTGTCAGCGTCCCCAACGGCAGTGACGCAAAGCCATGCAGTAGCGGAGGCTGCGTGAATAACCTGGTCATCGGAGTTTGGGCGTCTTCAACCAGCTACACAGTGGGCCAATTGGTTCTCGATTCCAGCAATTATTGGCAGATCGTGGCCACTGCGGGCACGAGCGGCGCCACGGTTCCTTCTTGGATCGACACCTGCGGTAATCTAACCACTAACGACGGCACAGTCACTTGGGTTAACGCCGGATTCCTGACGCCAGTCACTCCCCAAGCTTGGCAGGCCGACACTTATTACTCTGTTGGCGGTCGCATCATCGACAGCAACAACAATCTCGAGTGCGCACTCGAGACCGGCATCCCTACCGGGGCTACTGCTCCGACGTGGAGCGCCGCCATCGGGGGCACCACCACTGAGTCCACGTCGCTCAAATGGAGGAACGGTGGTCCGCTGCCGAGCCGTGCCCTCCCCGAAACCGGGGGCACCAGTGGCGTCATCATGGATAATGTCGCCCAATCCATCTTCATAACCGGCACATCCCAGGTTTACTTCTCAACCCTAGGCACTGGCGGTTGCGGAACCGGCAACGGATGCGCTGTGCAGGCTTCGCAGTCAGCCCTGAACTAGCAGCATCGCCACCACACTTGTCCGTTCAGCCTTGGGGGGGTGGGCATTTAACGCTTTACATTATTAACGGCAGACATTGAACTCTCGCTGTGATCAAGACCTTCGCAGACCAGAGTACGAAGGACTTCTGGGACACGGGAAAAAGCCAGAGAATACCTCCCGCGAAACTGCGCAACGCTTCCAGGAAAAAGCTGGCCATGCTTCGCTCAGCCACCAGACTTGATGATTTGCGAATTCCTCCCGGCAATTGGCTGGAAGAGTTGCGCCATGACCGTAAAGGCCAGCACAGTATCGCTATCTACTAGCAGTTCCGCTTGTGCTTCGCGTGGAGGAATGGCGATGCCTGCGACGTAGAGATCACGGATTACCGCTGAATTCACTGTGCAGAATTCACCGTCTCACGACCGATACAGGAGAGCAAATATGAGTATCAAGAACGAAGGTGCGGCAGGATGGGCAGTGCACCCAGGAGAGATCTTTCGCGAGGACTTTCTCGAACCCATGAACATCTCCGCTTACAAGCGGTCAGTGGAACTGCGCGTCTCTCCTCCGACCGTGAACGACATTGTTCGGGAAAAGCGCGGAATTACTCCCGAGATGGCACTCGGCTCGCCAGGTATTTCGGTGCTTCCGAGCAGTTCTGGCTTAATCCGCAGGACGCCTTTGCCGTTCATCAATTCAAAAAGAAGTACGCCAAGGAACTCAAAGCGATCAAGCCCCTCGCTGCTGCTGCGTCCTGCTAGCAGTGGGGCTTCGACCGCGAGGGAATCCCATTCGACAAGGTTTACCGCCCACACAATTCACGATAGAACTCTGAAGGACGAAAGCTATATTATTGATTATAAATAGTTTAATTGTTATAAATCGCTTCCGCTTGACAATCTCCCACTCACATTCCTATAATTAGCACTCGAAGCAATCAAGTGCTAACAGCCCCGCCTTCGGGGCGAATCCACAATTCGAATTCAACCTATCCCAACTAACCACTCTTGAAAGGAGTACGCAACTATGGCAACTAAATTTACCCCGCTGCATGACCGGATTCTGGTCCGTCGTGTGGAAGAAGCCGATACCACCCGCGGCGGGATCATCATCCCCGACTCCGCCAAAGACAAGCCGCAGGAGGGCGAAGTCATCTCCGCCGGCAAAGGCAAAATTAGCGAAGAAGGCAAGGTTCGTCCCCTCGACGTAAAAGAGGGCGACCGCATTCTCTTCGGCAAATATTCCGGCACCGAAATCAAGATCGATGGAGAAGACTTCATCATCATGCGCGAAGAAGAAGTCCTTGGCATTCTCTCCGGCGCAACCTCGGGCGCAACCAAGAAAGAAACCGCCAGCTCGCGTAGGTAATCAAGCGGCTGACAAGAATGATTGTCATCCTGAGCAAAGCGAAAGGACCTCTGCATTTGATCGTGTCCCGAGCATTCGCAGGATAACCAGGTTTTCGAATCCCGCAGGCCACGCGCTTGCAAAAATTTAAATATAGGAGCAAACAGTTATGGCAAAACAAATTATTCACGGAGAAGAGTCGCGACAGGCAATTCTCCGCGGCGTCAACATACTGGCGGACGCTGTGAAGGTTACTCTTGGCCCCAAGGGCCGCAACGTTGTGATTGAAAAGAAATTCGGTGCGCCGACCATCACCAAAGACGGCGTCACCGTAGCCAAGGAAATCGAACTCCCCAACGGCATCGAGAACATGGGCGCGCAGATGGTCCGCGAAGTTGCTTCGAAGACCTCTGACGTCGCTGGCGATGGCACCACCACCGCTACTGTTCTCGCCCAGGCAATTTTCCGCGAGGGTGTGAAGACCGTTGCCGCTGGTGCCAATCCAATGGCCATCAAGCGCGGCATCGAGAAGGCCGTTCTCGCTATCACCGGCCGTCTCGACAAAGAAGGCAATCGCGAGAAGGGCGAACTCGACCGCTTCTCCAAGCCCGTCTCCGGCGACATGATTGCCCAGGTTGGCACCATCTCGGCGAACAACGACGAGACCATCGGCAAGATCATTGCCGAAGCCATGAAGAAAGTCGGCAAAGACGGCGTCATCACCGTCGAAGAGTCGAAGACGCTCGAAACCCAGCTCGACGTGGTCGAAGGCATGCAGTTCGATCGCGGCTATCTCTCTCCTTACTTCGTCACCGATCCGGAGCGCATGGAGTCCGTGCAGGAGAACGCGTACATCCTGATCCACGAAAAGAAAATCAGCTCGATGAAAGATCTTCTCCCGTTGCTTGAGCAGATCGCCAAGGGCGGCAAGCCGCTCCTGATCATCGCTGAGGACGTGGAAGGCGAAGCGCTGGCGACACTCGTCGTCAACAAACTCCGTGGCACGCTGCAAGTCTCGGCCGTAAAGGCTCCCGGCTTCGGCGATCGTCGCAAGGCCATGTTGCAGGACATCGCAACCCTGACCGGCGGCAAGGCCATCACCGAAGATCTCGGCATCAAGCTCGAGAACGTTCAGCTCGCCGATCTCGGCCAAGCCAAGAAGGTCACCATCGACAAGGACAACACCACCATCGTCGAGGGCAAAGGCAAGCCCGGTGATGTTCAGGGCCGCGTAAAAGAAATTCGCAGCCAGATCGAAAAGACCACCAGCGACTACGACCGCGAGAAGTTGCAGGAGCGGTTGGCGAAGCTGGTCGGTGGCGTAGCCGTAATCAAAGTCGGCGCCGCGACCGAAACCGAAATGAAAGAGACGAAGGCCCGTGTTGAAGACGCAATGCACGCGACCCGTGCAGCAGTCGAGGAAGGCATTGTCCCCGGCGGCGGCGTAGCGCTAGCGCGTTGCGTTCCGGCTCTCGACAAGCTGAAGCTGGAAGGTGACGAGCAGATCGGTGTCAACATCGTGAAGCGCGCCATCACCGAGCCCCTGCGCCAGATCGCCGAGAATGCCGGCGAAGAAGGTGCAATCGTGATCGGCAAGATCCACGACTCCAAGGACAACAACTACGGCTACAACGCCCTGACCGGCGAGTACGAAGATCTGGTCAAGGCGGGCGTGCTCGATCCGACCAAGGTGGTGCGCACCGCACTAACCAACGCCGGCTCGATCGCAGCCCTGATGCTCACGACCGAAGCGCTAGTGGCAGATATCCCGGAGGAGAAGAAGAACGCTCCAATGCCGGGCGGCCACGGTGGCGGCATGGGCGACATGTACTAAGAAGCCGTCAGCAATCAGCTGTCAGCTTTCAGCAAGACCAAAGGCCTCGCTCGCAAGAGCGGGGTCTTTTTATTGCGAGCGTTAGATACTCTTCTACGAACTCGCAACCTACCTCCCCGGTGCAATCCCAGCTCCACGCGCGCCAAAAATACCTGGACAGTCCCGTGATGTTGGCATCAAAGATCGGTCTAATGTAGCCGTCGTAAGCTGGGCATAATATTCTCGTCCCTCGCGGCTCCCGCGGCAGCATAACTAACTAATAAACAAAGATACTTGTGTGTCCTATCTGAAGATGGGAGAGAGGTCCGCTATGTCTATCCGCCGGATTGGCAAGTTGGAGATGGGCTTGGATGACAAAAAAGCAGCGACCGAGGTCAGGTTAGTTGGTTCCGGAAGTAAGAACTTCCACTGATGTGGCGCGGACACTCCTGCCCGCGCCACCGTTGACCCTTCATCCCATCTTCTGCGCGACGGTGATGGTGTACCCATCCCCATCCTCAAAAGCGAACTCCCGCATGCCATAAAACTGCTCCGTCACCGGCATAGAAATTTTCGCTCCTGCTTTCTGCACGCGATCGAGGACGGCTTGCAGGCTGTCCACTTCCATGTAAAGCGTCAGGCTTCCGCCGATGCTTGCCGCGAGTTTGGGATGTTCGGCGGCAACCGTCTTCTGATCGTTGAAGAAAATTTCGACCGCTCCGTTTGACATTGACGCGAAAACATACGGCGACTCGTCCGGCACACTAATGGCTTTCTCGAGACCGAGGATCTCGCGATAGAACTTCAGGCTGGCTTCCACATTGCGAACAACTAGATTGGGCGTGAGTTTCTTGATCTGCATAAGTCTTCCTCTCTTTAGTGGATTGAACCGTAAATTGGGTCGTGAATTGATCCCGAACCGTGTTCGTCATGAAGGACGATGGCGCACACTTCCGGTGTGCTCGCATCTCCTCCATCCACGACCCTTGCGAGGAAGGACGTAGGTAGGGGCCCTCATTGTAGGTGGCGCCGAGTGAAGCTGCGCGCGGGTCCCGCGAGGTACGCCAAAAATCATAGCACGGATTGTCAAGAGATCAGCCATCGGCGCGGCGATACAATAGCCGCTCTTGGTCGCAACACCGTCGCAACACCGAGGAGGACTGGGATGGCGCGTGCCGGGCTTTTTTCGGGAGTTAATCGGGATTCGATTCTGGATTCGCTGCGGACCACCTGCGCCGCGATCATTGCCATGCTCCTCGCTCGTCTTTTGAAAATGCCGGACTATTATTGGGCGCCGATCTCGACCATCGTCGTCGTTCAATCGACCATCCCTCCCCTGACGCTCGGATGGCAGCGCTTTGTGGGAACCGCTTTGGGCGCAGTGCTGGGTGCGGCGCTGGCTACCTTCTCCCACGCCAACGAAGTCGTCTACGTTTACGCTTTGGGGATTCTCTTGTGCGGCCTGCTAGCGTGGCTCTTGCGGATCGGAGGCGCTTACAGATTTGCCGCCATCACGCTCAGTATTATTTTGCTGATACCGCACGGTCCTCGTCCACCCTGGAACATCGGCTGGCACCGCTTTCTAGAGGTATCGTTAGGCATCGCTGTAGCCCTGGCGGTAACGACGGCGTGGCCCCTGGAGAAGAAAACGAGATGATCGTTTCTAGCGATCTACCCTATAATTTTCGCGACTTTTCGTTCCCGCAGATGCTTCTGGGTGGGAGGAGACGGGTCGTCCGAATCGGCGTTCCCCCCACTTCCGTGGGGTTTTCAAGCGGCAGTTTTCTGGGTACGATTCAGTACGATTTTCTGCTCAATAGGTGCAAAAGATTTCTTCTGCCCAGGCAGAAATCGACTGTGGTCGTCTTTCACTATAAGAAAGAGTTGTGTAAAGTGGAGCTTGCAATTTCCTTCCCCGTCGCTGTTTCGGCTTCATAACTGCTGTTTCCCAGACAGGGCCTGGTGGCCGATCTCCTAGTGGAGTAACCAAATGGTAACGCGTTCTGCTCGGTCTTCTGGGACCGGAAGACTCTCTATCCCCCGCATTCGTGTGCTTGCTTTCACCATCCTCGTCAGCATAGGTTTGGTTTCTGTTGCCTCTGGCCAGGCAATGCTAACCGGCCGTTCGGACAACCAGCGGACGGGTGCCAATCTTAATGAAACGCTGCTCACGCCGAGCAACGTGAACAAGAATAGCTTCGGCACCCTGTTCAACTATCCGATTGACTACCAGGCGCTGGCACAACCCCTCTACGTTTCCAACGTAAACATCAACGGTCAAGGAGTTTTGCATAACGTGGTTTACGTTGCCACCATGGCTGACTCGGTCTACGCCTTTGATGCGGATAACAATAACGGATCGAATGGTCCGCCGCTGTGGTATGTGAATTTCACCGATCCCGACAACGGAATTATTCCGGCAAGCGGCGCCAACCTGCCTTGCTCGGGCGGTCAGACGACCGGCTTTACCGAGGAGGGAATCGCCAGCACTCCGACCATCGATATCAATACGGGCACCATGTATGTGGTAGCCAAAACCGTCGAAAACGGCAAGGTTGTCCATCGCCTGCATGCGCTCGACATTACTAGCGGAGCGGAACAATATGGCGGCCCGGTTGTCATCTCTGCCAGCAGCGTGAGCAATCAAGGACAGGTCACCGTCTTCAACAGCCTGCACCAGTTGAACCGTCCCGGATTGCTGCTGTCGAATGGCACCATCTACATCGGCTTCGGATCGAACTCCTGCAATGACGACAGCAGCGGTTGGGTATTGGCCTATGACGAAACCAGCCTGGCGCAAACCGCGGTTTTCAACACTTCGCCCGATCACGGGTTGACCTCGATCTGGCAAACCGGAAACGGCCTCGCCACCGATGAGAACAACAACATCTTCGTCGAGACTGCCGAATCCTGTAACAGCTGCTACAACATTCCGCAAGGCGGGCAGACTTATAGCAACAGCGTGCTGAAGCTTGACCCAACTTATCTGACTGTGGGCGATTACTTCACTCCGTGGGATGTCGCCTTCCTCAACGCTAACGATCTGGATTTGAGTTCAACCGGAGTTCTCATTCTTCCCGATCAGGACGGTCCAAATATTCATGAGCTCGTGGCCGCCGGAAAACAGGGCTTTGTCTATGTTCTCAATCGCGACAACATGGGTATGTACTCCTCGTCAGGGAACGACGGTCAGATCATTCAAGAATTCCCGCTGATTCCGGGGGCGCAGGAAGCCTCAAAAAAGGACGTGCTGTTTAGCTCTTCGGCTTACTGGAACAACAACGTATACTTCGAGCCCGATGCTTCCCCGCTATTGGCATTTCCGCTATCCGGCGGAATGCTGGGCACACCCATTGCTACAACCCAGAAGTATACCGGCGCCCACTCGCCATCGATTTCCGCCAATGGCAACACCAACGGAATTTTGTGGGCAATCAGCGGCAACACCTTGTATGCAATCAACGCCACGACGATGGCGATGCTTTACAACTCCAACCAGAACAAAACCCGAGATCAGTTGCCCACCGTCGCTCACTTCGTGACTCAGACGGTCGCGAATGGCAAGGTTTATGTGGCCACGCGAACAAACCTCCAAGTCTATGGACTCTTCCAGAGTCTGACATTGGTTGGAGGCAGCGGTCAGAGCGCCCAGATACTCACGGCCCTGCCTGCGCCGCTTCAGTTGCAAGTGATCGATCCTTACAGCGGAAATGGCATACCGAATGTGACCGTGACCTTCAGCGATGGCGGCAAGGGTGGAGTCTTCAATCCGGCCAGCGTCGTATCCGATCCTAACGGCAATGTGTCGACCAGTTACACCTTCGCGAAAATCGCAGGCACTTACACCCTCACTGCAAGTTCTCCGATGGCCGGAAGCTTGACCTTCACAGAAACGGCGTTACCTGGACCGGCTACAAAAGTGGTGGTCGCGTCCGGGAGCAAGCAGTCGGGGCAAGCCGGATCGATCCTGCCCAGTCAGTTAAAAGTCAGGGTCGAGGACGCCTACGCCAACGGCGTGCCGGGCATAACTGTCACGTTCGTGGATAACAGTCATGCCGGCACTCTGACTCCGAGCAGCGTCGCATCCAATGCCAGCGGATATTCGCTGGTAAGTTATCAGCTTCCGAACACAGCCGGAACCTATAAGCTCACCGCCAGCGCAGCCGGAGTCAAGACAACCGCACTCTTCACGGAATACGCCACCGGAGATGCGCCAGCCGCTCTGGTTGCAGTTTCCGGAAACAACCAGACGGCCCCCGTAAATACAGCCTTGCCGCAACCTTTGGTGGTGCAGGTCAACGATGCATCGGGTAATCCGGTCACCGGTGTTTCGGTCATATTTTCCGCGACGCTCGGGACCGTGACCGGGAGCCCGGCCACTTCTAACTCCAGCGGGACAGTTTCTGTCAGTTACACGACGGGCAGTTCGGTCGGCGCGGTTACGATTACCGCTGCTGTGAACGCGCTGAACACTCAGTTCTCGGTGACCGTAGGCGCCGGCGCGCCGGCGACGGTGACGATTAGCGGGGGAAATAACCAGACTGCCACAGCGGGTTCCATGCTGCCGCAAGCGTTGAGCGTTGTGGTTGCCGACCAATATGGCAATCCCGTTTCCGGTGTAGCGGTAAATTTCAGTGATGGCGGCGCCGGAGGATCATTCTCTTATGCCAATCCCGTAACAACTAACAACACGGGAACCGCCAGCCAGGTCTACACTCTTCCGCCGACTCCTGGCACGGTCTATATCAGTGCAACCGCTACGGGTGTTGCCACGCCCGCTGCGTTCACCGAGACTGGGCAGTAAGTAGGGCGCAGAACTGTAGCCCGCCAGAAGCCTTATCCGGCCCCCGAGGGGAACGATGCCGTAAATCGATAGCGCGGAATTGCAGACGTGAGATAGTTCGTGTCAGGCACTTACAGAAAAAAGTCCCGGCCACTAAGAGCCGGGACCTCCAAGTGGTCCGTTGCGGAAAAGACTGACTAGGACGCGCGACGTTGACCGCGGTTCTGGTCTTGCTCTTTGTCACTCTCGTTGCCCGGTCCGCTCTTCTTCTGCGGATTCTGACCAGACTGGCCCGACTGACTGCCATGCTGGCCCTGCCCGGACTGACCACCCTGTTGCGGCTGGTCCTGTCCGCGTTGGCCGGATTGACCGCTCTTCTGGCCTTGTCCAGATTGATTGCCCTGCTGATTCTTCTTGTCCATGTCATCTGCCATAAGGAAACCTTCCTCCTGAGAAACAACGGAGCTTCCGCCCCATCAAAATTTAATCGCATTCATATGTTAGTTGCCGCAATTGATTGCAAAGGTTGGGAAAAATCTATCACTCTTAGCATCCCGTTTTTTGGATGAGAATGCGACGGACTCAGGCATCGAAACGCGCAAGCCCTTGGACATCAGCCATTTGAAAAATCGCGTGCGCCGAGGACGGATGTGGTCAGGTTCGGCCGACATCACGTCACTCGACGTGCGCACTAAAGCCCTGCGAGTCGAACAACAAGCTCGCCCCGATTGTGGCGTGAGCTGCGAAAACACTTAGACCGAGGTTCCGCGTCGCGTCAGATGTGCGAATAGTGAAATCACAAACAGCACCAGGAAAACAAAGAACAGCAGCTTCGCCACACCCGCAGCCGCGACCGCCACGCCAGTGAAACCGAGGACTCCGGCAATCACCGCGATCACCAGAAACATTAGCGTCCAATAAAGCATCATGCCTCCTTCGAGTTGAGTGCTACGTGCACTATAGCCGCGACGCGAGGGCGGACCAATCCACTCCACACTGTATTTCACGTTCTCCTGAGGCTGTAATTACGTCATAATCCACGGGCGCCAAAATCGCCTCTAATTGAAACCCGGATATTTTGGCGGTATCATGGCATCGAATCGCGCATCTAAAACGGGCGTTCGCAGGCACCAGGCGGGCTCTCGAAGACGAAAAGTGTCAGAGAAATCGGCGGAGGATATGCGGTGACGAAGTTCAGATTTTTACTGTTTCTCTGAATGGAGCCAACAGTTATCTACGCCGATTCACATTGCCGCCAGTTCGATGCTCCAAAGAACGCCTCGTTATATGCTGGGATGACAATGCTGTAAGTGATATCGCTCACTTATCCACGCCTCTTTTCCTGGATCTTGATGTTCTAGGGTCTTAATGCTCTAAGCCTCCGAGTCCGCTGACTCGGATCTTCGCGCTTGGCCGAAGCACCATCCCGTGAGCAAGACCACGGCTACACAAACTGCGCGTTTCATTACACACCTCCTGATTGTTGCCTGGCGTCGCTGGACGACTGCGACTCCGCCGCCCGCGAATCGCGACCATTACTCTGCTCCGCGGATTTCACCTCCGACTGCTTTTGCAATTCTTTGGCGGCTTGAGCAAGCGTCAAATTGTCGGCCACCTGCCGAAAATTGCTTCGAGCCTCATCCTGCTGCACAGAAATGGTTTTGAAGAATAATGCCTTGCCACGCATATTCACGTGGAGGACGCTGATCTCCCAGTGGTGCGGCGATACCTCCGCCTGTTTGACCCGAAACTCTCCACCTTTGTCCAGGTAGCCGAGCAGTCCGCCACCAAATTTGACTTCCCGCAGAAGATGGCCTTCGATTTCAGCCAGCCTGTCTTCTCTGAGACTGATCCAGATCCGGCCCTCCATGGAATGAAAGACTGACGCCTCCCGAGTGGGCGGATCGAAATTGGGGTTAGGCTCGAAGAGCAATTCCACAAGATCGTCCTTCCGCTGACCATACCTCACGTTAAACGCCGTTGGCAGCATCCGGAATAAGTCCTCCGTCTGACGCGCGTCTTTTTGTTGTGCGCGTTGCTGCTTCTTGGTTGCATCAGGTCTATTTAGCAGGCTCGCTATGCGGCGGTCTTCTTGTCTTTGCCGTTCCGGAGAGATGGGCTCGCCGTTTACCGAGAGCAAGCGATCGAGGTCGCCTTGCTTTGTCTGAACGACGCATCGCACTTCTTGTATGCCCGAGCGAACCTCTTTTACCTGATACATCCAGTGCGTGTGATCATCGGCTTGCCCTTTCAATTCTCCATCAACGGCACGGCGCAACAGCTCGCTGGCGGATAACTCGTTATCCGCCGACGTGCTCTGTGCCGGCACCGGGATGCAAAACCATAACAAGCAGACAGTCACGGTCGCCGCAGCCGCCACCGGAAACGGCGCGGATAAACGGCGTGTTTCACAGCTTCGTCGTGCGTTTTGTGAGTGGGCAATATGCATGCCGGAATTGCCTCTGTTTGTCGCTGCCAGGCACATCGTAGGGCGCATCGACTATCGCGAGACGCTTGTTCAGCAGAGTAATAGAATTTGCCCGGCAACCATATAAAGTGCGTTCTGTAGTTAGGTCTAATGTTTACAGGAGTTATCGCAGGAGAGTTGTCGAAGTTATTGCCCACCGCTAGTCGCTTAATCTAGGGTTCTATAGGAAGCCGCCGGATTAGTTGTGAGCGGACACTACTTGTGCCCGCTCACCCTTGAAGATAGAGCTTAGCTTGCCTTGCGGCCCCTTTGCAGGTCGCGCTCGCGCTGGGGGTTAGGATCGTCGATCACGACCGGAGGATTCCAATCTTCAACCTGCTTGGTGGCCACGTCCTTCGTGATGCCATACCGCTCCTGAATCTTCCCGACAAGCACGTCGCGCTGTCCCGCGATAACGTCCATATCGTCGTCGGTGAGTTTGCCCCATTGCGTCTTCACCGAGCCCTTCATCTGCTTCCATTTGCCTTTCGCTTCATCCCAATTCATTGTTCACTCTCCTAAGTTTTAGAAATGTGCTGCATTGGAAAATCGTCTGGTGAAGCCGCTAGGCGCGCCCCAATATAACCAAAATCAGCACGATAACGACCACCAACCCGAGCCCGCCGCTGGGGTAATATCCCCATCCATTACTGTAGGGCCAGGTCGGCAACGCACCGATGAGGAGCAAAATCAAGATGATCAACAGAATGGTTCCCATTTCATTTCTCCTTTTGATCTAGATGCTAATTGTCTGAATCGCCATTGATCCGCCCAGTTAATTCTCCAGACTTCTGCGCAGTCGAGATTGGCCGCCACGCGCATGTCAACGTTTCCTTCTTAGGCATAATTGACCTGCGTTAACGTTAATGGATGCCAGACAGAGAACAAATCGTAGGAATCTGGTAATCTGACCGGCCGTCTGCTGTAGGTAGCCACTTTTCCACTGCTTACCGAAGTCGCATCAAATGCGTGGAAGGCAGAAAGGTGAGGCGCAAAATGATTCGTAAACTGAGATCCGGCGAGTATCGCTTGTACTCGCGCAAGAAAAATCCCAAGACTGGGCGCAGGCGCAATCTTGGAACTTTTGCCACGAGAAAAGCAGCCGAAGCTCACGAGCGGGCGGTCCAATATTTCAAACATCACTAGAAACGCGCGACGAGAGCCTCCGCTGCCGCTTAATTGAAAATCAATTAGTGAGACTCCAACTTACCTTGTTCCTGCGTCCGGGACTGGGCAGAATATTTTCTGACCGTCGCGAGGAATGGCTCGCTGCCCGCTGGAGGAGCGACCTTGCCGTTCAGAATATCTCCAAACGGTTCCATGCCGCCGTAGAGCACTCGTGTCTCGTCCCTATCCTGCGTGATCGCTGAGCCGCTCAAATCGACGCCGGCAAAAAGACCGCGTGCACGCGAATAGGTCAGCACCTCCGCCCTCAGCTTCCAGTCAGTGTCGGCGCCCGTATCACGACCGACCGGGCCGGCGGCGGCGGAGGCGTCAGCTCCGATCTTGAATTTGCTGGCCAGTAAATGCTGCATTCCACCGTCATTGGTGATTACCATCACGAGATCGATCGCTTGACCTCCAAGCTGCAAGCCCCAACTGCCGCCAGTAACGGTGATAGGAGCAGGCGCGCTCCAGCCGTGTTCAGTGCGGCAGGTCGCTATGCCTTTGCCGTGATTGCCCCCGAAGCCGACGGCAATTTTCACCATCGAAGGTACGACGGCAATGCACTTCGCGTCCGACATAACCTTGTCTGGAATCGCCTTGTCTGGCGTGCCCATAATCTCGTTCAGAACATCCGCGGATTTTTGGATCCGCTTTTCGACGTCCGATGTGTCTTCGGCCCAACTCGTGCCCGCCATGACCAGCACCGACACGGCCAATATGGCAACGCAGGTAGTCAATCTTTTTTGCGACTTCATTGCACAGCCTCCCGAGAATTCTTTGGATGGTATTCATTTCTCCACCTTCTGAAAGTATCCTCGCCCCGCCCTGCCGGCCATCCGGTGCTACCTGTAAATTCAACTCCAGGATGACCGTACACTGCTGGACGCTGGAAACTTTTTTGCTCAAGTTTTTTTTCTGACAAAGCTCTGTAATCAATACAGCGATTACCGTAGACCTTATTTTGCCCGCAGGGTGTAAATTGAAAATTACAAGATGTGAAGATGGCAGTCGCGAGAGCATGACTCTCGCCCCCCAGCCTTATCTCATTCAATTCACGCAATAACTGATGGGAGAGGAGCATCCTCTCTCGAAAGGAGAATTCGAAATGAAACTGGAAAAAAGTGAATTTGGAACCAAGAGCAATAGTAGAGAGCAATCAGCGCAGCCCGTCAAAACTGCGATGGATGTCGAGGAGCATGTGCGGCGGCGCGCGTATGAACTTTACGAGGAGCGCGGAAAGGTTGATGGCTTCGAAGTGGAAGACTGGCTTCAGGCAGAAGCCGAATTCCTGGGGACCGGTCGCACGAACAGAGCCGCGTAAACTAGCGGCTGACAGCCTGGCTGGAGGGCAGCAACGTCAGGTGCAACTGACCAGCGGCCCTCCAACCTTGAACGACCTATGCACGCAAAGGGTCCAAATGGCGGAGAGGATTCGCAATCAAATCGATCGCGCTGACTGTTTGTCCGTCGGCCCCTAGGGTGAATCGGGGATTGGCAACGGCCGCGCATCACATTAACATCGTTTTGACTTCGGTTTCAGGAGACGCCAATGCCCGACCAGGAAACAATCGACCGCGCAAGAGAAGACGCTCGCGAGGGCAAGTCGCCGTCTACTCAGGCAGGCGAGTTCGTGCGGGAAGAGATGGATCATATCCGCGAAGGCAAACACGGCGCGCGCTCGCCGCAGCAGGTAATCGCAATTGGACTTTCGAAAGCGCGACGTGCCGGCGTGAAACTTGCAACCCCGAAAGGCTCCGCCGCACTGAAGAAAAAGGCGGCGCAAGACGAGAAGGCGAGCCAGCACCCGCGGCGCAAGGTATCCGAAAAACGTTCGCGCGCAACTGAGCGCGCATTGAAACGCGAACCGAGAAATTCGGCCAGCAAATCAGCTCTCTCACGCCAAGCCAGCAGCGCAGCGGCCAAGCGAGGAAAGAAAGCGCGTAGCGCGGCAGCAATGAAAGCCGCGCGCACTCGAAAAGCTGCATAGTTGGCAGCTCGCGGCGAGTTAACAGATTTGCTCTCCGTGTTTTACGACGAGCGCCCGACTGGCGCTGCACTTATCCGCGTCGTTGAAGAATTTATTTCTACGGCTCTTGTAACTCAATCTAACCCCGTGAGGTAATCATGAAATTCTTTTCTGCAAACCTTGATAGTCTCCGTAAGCTTTACATCAATCAGCTTGAACAGCTTTATTCAGCCGAAACACAAATTACTAAGGCTCTCCCAAAGATGATCGACAAGACTACCGATCCACACTTGAAGAATGCGTTGCAAACTCATCTCCAGGAGACCGAAGGGCACATCTCGCGGCTGGAGCGTATTCTGAATCAGGCGCAAGGTTCGGTCGATTCGAAGAAGTGCAAAGGCATCGCAGCTCTCATCACCGAAGGCGAGGATGTTATTAAAGATACGGCGGACGAATCCGTTCGTGACGCCGGCATCATCGCCGCCGCGCAAAAAGTCGAACACTACGAAATGGCTGCCTACGGCACAGTGCGGACCTTTGCCGAAATCCTGGGCAATGAGGACGACGCCACTTTACTCGACCAGACGCTGGAAGAAGAAAAGCATGCCGACGCCATTCTTACCGGCATCGCCGATACCGCAAACGTCAAGGCTGACAAGGCCGCCTGAAAAACGCGCAAATGAGCGGGCCGGACGCGACCAGGAAAACTGCGTCTCTCCGCAGTCTGGCCCGGCTCACCAAGGCGATCGACTTTGGTTGGGATGGCATCTAAGTGATCGGTCGTAATTGTTGACAGAAGCCGAACCCAACTCGCTTCCCAAGAAATCTCGCCTCTGGCCCTGGATCGGCGCCCTCACCGTTGTGTCAGCCATTGTAATTTTCACTGTCGTTGCTATCGCGGTATCACGCGCTGAGCCGATCTTGCGCGCCTCGGTCATCGAAACTTTGTCGACAAGATTTAAGAGCAAAGTGGAACTCGACGCATTTCACGTCTCCCTGCTCAGAGGACTTCAAGTCTCCGGCGCGGGCCTTAGGATTTTCGGCGAGACCGACCCGAACAACCATGAGCCCGGCTTTCAGCCGATCATTAGTGTGGGCGAGTTCCGGTTTCACCTCGGCATCCGCCAATTTCTTCGCACTCCGAAACATGTCGATACCGTATTTGTTAAAGGTTTGCAATTAAATCTGCCGCCCACGGAACACCGCAACGAGCTGAATAGAATGCGACCCCAAGACGGCAAGATAAAAATCATTGTCGATGAGTTCATTTGCGCTCAGGCTCAGCTTATCATCAATACTTTGAAGCCCGGCAAGCTACCCATTGAATTTGACATTGAAAGCTTACGAATGACGCGGATCGGCTCCAGTCAACCCATGCATTTCGATGCCAGCCTGACTAACCCCAAACCGGTGGGACACATTCTTTCCAGCGGCTTGTTTGGCCCATGGCGGGAAGATAGCCCGCGCGACACTCCTGTTATTGGCAACTATTCGTTCCGCGATGCCGACTTAGCTACAATCAAGGGTCTTGGCGGCACTCTTTCATCCACCGGAAAGTACTCCGGAATTCTAGACAAGATCGTCGTAGATGGAGCGACCGACACACCCGACTTTCGCATTTCGACTGGTGATCGCCCCGTGCCCCTGCACACGGACTTTCACGCTATTGTGGACGGAACCAGCGGAGACACGTACCTCCAACCGGTGAAGGCGAAACTCCTTAATACTTACCTGCTGGCAAATGGCTCGGTGGTGCGGACAAAGGACGTAAAAGGGCACCACATCACGCTCGATGTAATCATCGACCGAGGGAAGATAGAGGACATATTGAAACTCGCAGTCCGCAAGGACCCTCCAATTGTGACTGGCTTGGTTCGATTAAAGACTAAGTTCGATCTTCCTCCGGGAGAGCTCGACCTTACTAACCGCCTGAGACTATCAGGGACTTTCGACGTGTCAGACGCGCATTTCACGGATGAACCTATTCAGCAAAAGCTTGATGCACTTAGTAAAAGAAGTCAGGGCAAGGTAACGGACATCAAAGATAACGCATCTGGCGACGTGCACTCGGAACTGCGAGGCACGTTCGCTCTCTCTAATGGACTTCTTTCTTTCTCCCAGCTCGACTTTGCAATTCCCGGAACGCGTGTTGATGTAAGTGGCACTTATAGCCTGGATGGTAATCAGATAGATTTTCACGGAAAGGCGCGCCTCGATGCGAGACTTTCACAAATGGTAACCGGGTGGAAGTCGGTGCTCCTCAAACCTGTCGACCCGTTTTTCAGCAAGAATGGCGCGGGGACGGAAGTTCCCATCAAAGTCACCGGCACAAGATCAGACGTTCACTTTGGCCCCGACTTTGGGCATAAGGATAACGGTAAAAACCGCAAAACCCCGGCAAACTAGTTTCCTCGAAGGTCCTCTCCCCGACAGCGCGAGTGGGTTAATTGGCATTGCAAGATATCGACTTGGGATTCAGGAAAGCAGTTGAATTCCTCGAAAAGCTCGCCCGTTGTAGGGATACAAGCCCGCGAATCCGAAACAGCCAAGCGTTGGATGCCCGTGAAGTGACGAGGCTTGTGCCGTCACTTCACGGAAAACCTGATCCCCGCCGGCAAAGCTCGGCCATGGGCGGCCGTTTAATAATCTTCCCGGTCGCTTTTCAATTTACTTGCAAGTTTCCTTATCTCTTTTTCCCGCTCGATATTCACGATTCCCCTCGCATCGTCGTAGAGGCTGTCGTGCAAGAGAGTGAGAAGTCGAGCCTTGAGTTTTGCCTGTTCGAAAAGGGGTCTGGGAACGACGATCATACTTGGTTGAAAACACGTCAAAGCACTCCCAACATACGGAGTTTTGAGATCGGATCCTGGTCCTCCCGATACCTGGTTAAGTACTTGTGCGCCAGCGAGGGCAGAACCAAGAACGACAGGCAGCAGAATAAGACTCCTTTTGGCCACATCTCTACCTCCCCTATGCTTCACCGCGCTGAAGGAATTCACATCTTCCCTGCAGGCTCAGCAAAAGATGATGTGATTTGCGGTCGTGGTTGTTCCCGTAAATGTTCGCTAGGGTAATCCAGTGCGCTGCGTACTGCATTCGTGGTAATTGAATGGGTCGCGACAATCGATCAGGTCATAAACAGCCGATCTTAGGTGTCTGCCGGTATGGCGCGGCAGCGGCCGCCCCTCTCATAGTTACTTCACCCGTAGGCAAGCTCTAGTCGTTCGCGCAGCCCGCTGCCGACCGCCGGATGCCTGCGTCGGCCATCTGTCGGGAGGACGTAAATGCGCCGGGTCATCGTCACTATTGTTTCTGCTCGTAACGCCCAACTATTTTTTGGCATCTTCGCCCTGCTCGCGCTGAGCGCCGCGCTTGCAGCTTGCGGCGGCAGGTCGGCGGCGTCTACGCCTGCGCCGCAGCCGACTCAACCTGCATATCCCTTCGTACCGCCAGTAGCGATCACCTGGTCGCCTCAAACGAGCCCATTGCCTGCGCCTCCGGCCCAAGTGCCTCCGCCCACGCCGTCCGACGATTTTCCGTTAACCGTCTCAAATCCAACCGCGGGAGTAAGCCTAACCTCGCCGATTAACGTTGTGGCCACGGCGGCTCCGAAGAATCCCATCTTCTTCATGCGCGTTTATGTCGATCAACTCGCCGTCTATTTCACCTTCACGAATTCAATCGATACGCAGATTTTTCTCGCTCCCGGCCAGCACACCATCGAAGTAATGGCCGAAGACAACCAGGGATACATCTCTGCCACGCCCGTCAACGTCACGGTCACAACTCAGGCGCAGACGACAATCTCAAATATTCAGAGTCTCCCGGGATGGCAATCCTGCTCCGCAACTTTCCCTCCTGGATCAGGCCGCGCCGGACAAGTCTGCGCCGCGGGTTTGGGCACGGCCGTCTCCACCATGACCCAGAACCAGTCCACGCCCTCAATGGACGGCCAGTCGGCCCACTTCCCTATGGGCGGATCACAGCCCTACTCCAACATGCTCTATTTCAATCCGGTGGCCGGCGGAGACAATGTCAGCAACTTTATTTATGACGTATATTTCTATATCGATCAGCCTGACTATGCTCAGGCATTGGAGTTTGACACCAATCAGACCTTCGGTGGCCAGCGCTGGGTCTGGGGTTCCGAATGCAATTTCAAAGCCGATGGACAATGGGATATCTGGAATGACCTCACAGGCTGGCAACCTACGGGCTTTCCCTGCACGCCGTTCCCCGCAAATACATGGATTCATCTGGTGTGGAACCTCGAACGTGTCGGCGACCAGGTCCACTACATAAGTCTGACAGTTGGCGATCAGGTATATAACGTTGACACCTATTACCCCAATCAACCCGACTGGACCCTCGAAGAAATCGACGTAGCCTTCCAGATGGACGGAGACTACGCTCAGCAACCTTACAACGTCTGGCTAGATGAGATGAAGCTAACGGCCTACTGACCGGCATGGGGCGATTCGCCAATGGCGTATTGACAGGAGAGTAATGTGCTTGTAGCGTACTCGGAAGCCGCCCCTTTGGCGCGTCGCACGTTCCGAACTTAGGAGTTCCTGCCTTTGACCAGTCGCCTGCAAACGCCCTTTGATAGCGTCGAGAACGCTCAGCAGTATGTCCGTTTGCTGGTCGAGGCCATCGCCGAAGCCAAGAATGAAATCTCAGCCGACCTCGATCTGGCCACCAAGGCGAAATTAGACCGACGAGTGCAGGCGATGCAGATCGTACAATTCAAGCTGGACAAACTGGAACATCATCTCAAAACCAGCAGCCGCTTGCTCAACGATCTGCGCAGCCTGCGACGCCTCCTGCTCGAGGAACGGCCGTTAGATGACCGCCCCTTGGATGAACGCTCTCAGCCTGATCCGGTCACCCCCGACCGTGATTCCGCAGCGTAGTCTCGCCGGTCAGCAAACCTTCCGCTTTCAAGCCTTCAATTTTTCGGCAAACTTTTTTTCCAGCTTGGCCAGCTTCGGCGAGATCGCAAACATGCAATAAGGCTGGCGCGAATTTTCATTGTAGTAGTTCTGATGGTAGCCTTCGGCCACGTAAAATTCATCGGCCGGCTCAACCGCCGTCACGATCGGTTCAGGAAACACCTTCGCCGCGGTCATCTCCGCAATCACATCCTCGGCGATTCGCTGCTGCTCTTCGTCCGCGTAGAATATAACGGAGCGATACTGTTCGCCCGTGTCGCTTCCCTGGCGATTCAGCGTAGTCGGATCGTGCATCCCGAAAAATACGTCGAGCAGTTCGCGATAGCTGATTTGATCGGGATCAAAAGTCACGCGGACCACTTCCACATGCCCCGTGTCCCCGTCGCACACCTGCTTATAAGTCGCCTGGTCGGCCCTTCCGCCCATGTATCCCGACTCCACATGGGTGACCCCGTCCAACCGCTGAAAAACGGCTTCCATACACCAGAAGCACCCCCCGCCGAAAACCGCTGTCTGTTCTTTTGCCATAGTGATTAGATGTACGCACTCAAAAAGTTCTCGATTCTCAGTCGTCAGTTCTCAGTGTTGGAATCGATTCGCTTTTACTGAGAATTGACAACTGACAACTGAGAACTTTCTTCACACCGAAACAGTAAACGAAGTCTCCGTCCGAGTAACCGCCCGATATAGTGTGTCGCGCTCGACCGGCTCGCGCCCCGCCTCTTTGATCAGCCGCACCAGATCATGCCGCCGCAGCCCCTGCGGAGTAGTCGCTCCCGCATCGTGATAAATCTTTTCCTCAACCACGGTGCCGTCGATGTCGTCCGCCCCAAAGCGCAGAGAAATCTGCGCGATCTTAGGAGTCATCATCTGCCAATAAGATTTGATGTGAGCAAAGTTATCGAGCACCAGCCTGCTCACCGCAATCTGTTTGATGTCGAGCATCCCCGTCGTCGTAAAAAGATGCTGCAGGGGCGTGTTCGCCGGATGAAAAGCCAGCGGAATAAACGTCTGGAATCCGCCCGTTTCATCCTGCAAGGCGCGCAGCTTTAGCAGATGATCCACGCGGTCCTCATCATTTTC